>Peterbilt_p2__coassemble_159_pt1 | contig 79441 bp, 66 predicted proteins | sample Peterbilt_p2__metabat2_low_PE_005 | metagenome-assembled genome bin Peterbilt_p2
ACTCAACATTCAAGCCGCAAAAAAAGGAGCTCAATTTGATCAGCTCCTTTTTTATTTATGCTTGATGTTCTTCATCTAAAAGACTTTGTTTTGCGACATCTAAAGATTTCGTCAATGGATCAATAGGAAAATTCATAAAGAACGATAAATGACGACTATTTCCAGCATGGAGACAATCTCGTTCATGCACGCGAGCCCCCCATGAGTCGACACCACCCACTCCCATATGATCTGCTGCGATCCGCACATAAATTCCATCTGATTCGCCAAGTTCTTCTTGATGTTGCGTCCGTAAAGTATGTTCAAACGAATATGGAACAACTTGCGCTTCAAACGGTTGACCAATCTTACTAAAACGCAGACATTGGCGATCACGATTAAACAATTCAATCCAGCGTACGTAAGTATGATTTCCTGTTTCTTGTGGTTTTAAATACGGTTGCCAATTCTCTTTTGCACTAGATTGGAACACATCCAAACGTGCACCTTCAAGCCGATCACGATAATTTTCATGAGGTCCATTTCCATAATAAAGGAAATGTTCATGATCTTTGGGGAGTTTAAATTCCATACCAAACACCGCAAGATCCGGTAAAGATCGAGAAGGTTCTAAAATCAAATCAACCCCAATCGTTCCTGGAGCAGCCACTGTATAGGTCAAAATCGCCTTATTTTTTGCCGGATAAGGAAGTTGATAATGATATTGAATCGTCGCATACATGCCTTTTGGATCTACTTTAATCTCTTGAAATGACGCTTTAGAAAACAATGTTGCCCCATACCAATAGGCATTTTCTAGATCGAATTGATAACCGCGCTCATTATCGGTAAACGCATGAGTAAATACTGGTCGAGGGAGGTCTTGTAACCATTCTTTTCCGTCATAACATAAAGACGACAAACCTGTTTTAGTAAAGTAAGCTCTAAATGATCCATACTCAAAACTGAACATTTCATCACCTTGTACCATTTTTAAAGGTGCTGGAATGGAAGCGACATAATCGGTTTTCCCAATTGTTCTTTGATCAAAACTGATGACTGATCCTTTTTCGATAGCCGCCGTTTTCTGATTTTGGAGACAATAAACCGAACAAACACTTTCTCTTTTTGTCAATTTCCAAGGAATATTAAAGTGGTCATAACTGCCCGCTTCTAAATCAACTAAAAGTTCACCGCTCAATAATATGCTGCCTTCATCTTTTTGTTCATAGATAAAGCGATATTGATTTGTGTCCATAAATAAATTGTCATTTAAAATTTGGACTCCAGTTTCATCAACAAGCAAGCGGATCGGTGAATAGAGAGCTTTAACTTCAGCTAGTTTTGCAGAAGGGGTTCCACTTGCAAACAATAAGCCATTTCCACTAAAGTTTTTGTTATTGGGATGATCGCCAAAATCTCCACCATAACCCAACATGTCATAATGACCTCTTGGATTTTGATCAGCATGAATTTGAATTGCTTGATCTTTCCAATCCCAAATAAATCCGCCTTGATATTGCGGATATTGTTCAAGTTGAATGTAGCGGTATAATCCACCTACTGAGTTCCCCATCGCATGCATGTATTCGCATAAAATTACGGGTTTTTCCGGATGGTGTTCTAAAATATCACGAAGTTCTTCAGGTGAAGCATACATTCTTGAGTAAACATCAGAGCAATCTTGGTAAGCTGCACTGCGATAACTGCTTTCATAATGAATGATGCGTGTTGGATCGTTAAGTCTAATCCAAGCTGCTTCTTCTAATAAATCATCACCATACCAACTTTCATTTCCTAAAGACCAAAATATAATCGAGGGGTGGTTTTTATCGCGTTTAACCATCGATTGAGCACGATCGAGAATCGCATTTCGCCACTCAATTCGATTTCCCGGAAGCGGGTCTTTAGGATTGTCTAGTTCATCATTGCCCCATGTACCATGGGTTTCTAGATTCACTTCATCCATCACATAAAGACCTAATTGGTCACAATATTCATAAAATATATCTTGGTTTGGATAATGACATGTGCGCACTGCGTTAATATTATTTTGTTTCATCAAAACAAGATCGTTATAAATCTCTTGCGCACTTAATACTCGACCAGTATCTTTAGAAAACTCATGGCGATTCACTCCATGAAGCATTAAACGTTGGCCATTGATAAAAATAACGCCTTGATCGATCAAAATCTGGCGAATGCCAATAGTTTGAATTACCGTTTCAATCGTATTGTCTTGTTCATCTTCGACAGCAATTTCTAATGTATATAAATTCGGTTCTTCAGCAGACCATAGTTTAGCTTCTTCAATTTCAAAACTTAAATCATGACACTTCGTCGTTTGATCTAATATAACTTGTTGATCAGGATCTTTTAAACAAATTTTGAAACTCGAAGCATTTTTATGATCAAGCACAACACGAATCGTACCTGTCGAATAGTTTTCATCTAAATTTGTTGTCACGGTAAGATCTTTAACATATATATCTTTTGTTCCTTGCAGTTCAACTGAGCGAAAGATTCCCGCAAATCTAAAGAAATCTTGGTCCTCAAGCCAGGAGCCAGAACTAAATTGATAGACTAAGACAACAAGTTCATTTCCTTTAGGTTGTAATAAGTCGGTTACATCGAAAGCACTTGGCGTAAAACTATCTGTACTATAACCAACAAAACGTCCATTCAGCCAAACATAAAATGCGCTTTCCACGCCATGGAAAACGAGTTTGACATGATCTAATGCTAATTGTTCATCTAAGTCGAAACGCAAACGATAATCTGCTTGCAGGTTTTGTTTAGGCGTATGTCCATATTCGACTTTTTCTTTTCCATCCCAAGGATAAGCGATATTTGTATATTGGATTTGTCCATAACCAGAGAGTTGTAAGTGTCCTGGAACTGTAATCGATTGAAATCCATTTAATGTTTGATCTAATGATAATGAGAGAGTTTCAGGATTCCACTTTGCTGTTTCATTCACACGAACTTGCCATGTTCCATCTAATGATTGAATATGCGAAAAACCGTTAATTTTTCGATGCATAAAGCTAGTCGGTTCAAGACGGTTCATATGTATTGTATTCGGTTGTTCTAACCATTGTTTTAAAGGTTGTTCAGTTTTCATGCTTATCTTCCTTATGATTTGATCTGTGTTCACTAGACATACAACAAAGATCAAAGTTTATTCTTTTGTCATTATAATTCAAGAATCTATATTGAAATAGATCTTAAAGAAAATCTCAACCAAATCTCTTTTCTTTATTCAATCATTGAATTTTTTCATTTCACTTTACTGAGTTTTTCGTGAATTCTATATCACTGATCAAAAAAAAGGCAATGCCTACAGAATTTCTGTTTGCATTGCCTTTCGTTTTATAAAGCTAAATTGTAGGAATCAAAATCGATGGATTAAAGTCCTTCTTTTTCAATTGCGATCAGACGTTCTCTACGACGTTTAGCGTCAGTAACAGCCTGTTCGAACATAGCATCAGAAGCTTCTTTACCTAACAGTTTAGCAAGTTGAGCGTAACGAGCTTCTTTTAACATGAATGCTTCCATTTTGGAGTAATCTGGTTCCTTTTTGGAGTCGATTGTTAATGGTTGTTCTTTATTGTCTGGGTTGTAACGGTAGAGGTCTACATAACCACATGCAACAGCATCTCTTTGAACTTGCTGATGGTTACCTAATCCGCCTTTAATACCGTGTTCAGCACATGGTGCGTAAGCGATAATTAAGGATGGTCCATCGTAAGCTTCTGCTTCACGGAATGCTTTAAGAGTTTGGTTCTTGTCAGCACCCATGCAGACGCTTGCTACATATACGTGACCATAAGTCATAGCGATCTGACCGAGGTCTTTTTTAGCTGTGGATTTACCACCAGCTGCGAATTTAGCAACAGAGGATCTTGGAGTAGATTTAGAAGCCTGACCACCAGTGTTGGAGTAAACTTCAGTATCTAATACAAGTACGTTAACGTTTACGTTGTTAGCTAATACATGGTCAAGTCCACCGTAACCGATGTCATATGCCCATCCGTCACCACCGATGATCCAGTTGGATTTATCAACAAGGTCAGCGTCAACAAGGCCTTTAACGTCAGCATTTGCTTCGTTAGCAGCAAGTTCTTTGATTGCTGGTGCAAGAGCGCGTTGAGTTTCACGATCAAGACCACAAGCGATGTAAGCTTCGAATTTTTCTTTCAGTTCTGGAGCAACTGTTGCCATGTTGTCTTCCATAACTTTAAGGATTTTAGCTTTGTTCAGGTTATTAGCTAAAGCCATACCATAACCGTATTCAGCGTTGTCTTCGAATAAGGAGTTAGCCCAAGCAGTTCCGTTTCCGTCTTTATCTTTAACGAATGGAGTAGATGGGTTAGCACCGCAGTAGATAGAAGAGCATCCAGTAGCGTTGGAGATCTGCATATCTTTACCGAATAACTGAGAAGCTAATCTGTAGTATGGAGTTTCACCACATCCTGGGCAGGATCCTGGTACTTCGAAGTATGGCATTAACATCTGAGAACCTTTAACTGTTGTTGCTGGGAACAGATCAGTTTTGTATTCAGTTTCTTTGAAGATGTAGTCAGCCAATGGATCGAATTCAAGTTGAGAGTTGATATCAACCATTTTGAGGGCTTTATTGCCTTTTTTACCTGGGCATTCAGATACGCATAATCCGCATCCTACACAGTTAGATGGAGATACTTGAACTCTGAAACGTAAGTTAGTGTCTTTAACACCCATTAATGGAAGAGTTTCGAATTCCATTGGAGCATTTTCGATTTCTTCTGGAGTTAAAGCGAATGTACGGATTGTAGCATGTGGACATACGAAGGAGCAGAATCCGCATTGGATACAGTTTTCAGCATCCCATTGTGGTACGTTCACTGCAATTGCACGTTTTTCTTTGAAGGCAATGTTGTTTTGCATTGTTCCGTCTAATACACCATGTTTAGTGAATGCGGAAACAGGCATGTTGTAACCTTCAAGTCCGTTAATACGAGCTGCATATTCATCCCAATATGCATCGCCAGTTGGAGTACGTAATTCACCGACTGGTAATTCAGACCAAGCTTTGTCTACAACGACTTCAACAAGACCATCTTTACCCATGTCGATTGCTTTGTAGTTCAATTGAACGATTTCGTCACCTTTTTTACCATAGGATTTTTTAGCTGCTTTTTTCATTAAATCTACAGCTGTGTCATATGGAAGGATCTGTGGGTTTAATGCGAAGAATGCAGATTGGAGGATAGTGTTTGTACGACGACCCATACCGATCTGGCTCGCAATTTTGTTTGCATCAATAATGTAGAATTTAGCACCTTTATCAGCTAATTCTTTTTTCAGACGGTTAGGCATGTGTTTAACGATGTCTTCAGCGTTGAAGGAAGTGTTCAGTAAGAATGTTCCACCTTTCTTCAAGTTGTTAGCTAAATCGTATTTGAACATGTAGCTGTCTAAAGAAACAGAGATAAAGTCAGCGTTGTTGATGTAGTAAGTTTTGTGGATAGGTTCAGTTCCAAAACGTAAGTGGGAACGAGTTACACCACCAGCTTTTTTGGAGTCGTATGCATAGTAACCTTGTGCATACATGTCAGTGTTGTCACCGATAATTTTGATGGAAGATTTGTTTGCAGAAACAGTACCATCAGATCCAAGACCCCAGAACAGACATTCTGTTGTTTTGCCATCATCGATAACGAAGGAATCATCGCAAGGTAAAGATGTGAATGTTACATCATCTTCGATACCAAGAGTGAAACCGTTTTTGAGTTCAGTACCTTTGAGGTGATCGAATACAGCTTTGATATGTTTTGGAGCAGTATCGTGGCTTCCAAGACCATAACGTCCGCCGATGATTTCGATATCTTTGCCAGCAAGTGCAGCAATGACATCAAGGTAAAGAGGTTCGCCTAAAGCGCCGCCTTCTTTAGAACGGTCAAGAACAGCAATTTTCTTAACAGTTGCTGGAAGTACGTCGAGCAGGTATTTAGTGGAGAATGGACGATACAGGTGAACTTTGATCATACCAACTTTTTCACCGTTAGCGTTCAATTTGTCGATTGTTTCAGTTGCAGTTTCTGTTACAGAACCCATAGCAATGATGATGTTTTCTGCATCAGGAGCACCATAGTAAACAAATGGAGCATAATGACGTCCAGTGATTTCGCTGATTTTTTTCATGTAGTCAGCAACGATATCTGGAACAGCATCATAATGAGTGTTACGAGCTTCAACACCTTGGAAGAAGATGTCATCGTTTTCGTTTGCACCACGAGTTACTGGGTTTGTATGTGGCTGCATAGCATTTGCTCTGAATTCAGCAAGTGCTTCGTAATCGATAAGATCTTTGTATTGATCAACATCGAATACTTCAATTTTGTCAACTTCGTGAGAAGTTCTGAATCCGTCAAAGAAGTGAACGAATGGAGTGTGTGCTTTGATTGCAGAAAGGTGAGCAACACCAGCAAGGTCCATAACTTCCTGTACGGAATGGCTGGCTAACATTGGGATACCAGTTTGACGGATAGAATATACGTCGGAGTGGTCACCGAAAATGTTTAAAGAACGGCTAGCTAATGAACGAGCAGCAACGTGCAATACGATAGGAAGGTTTTCACCAACCCATTTGTAAATATTTGGGATCATTAAAAGAAGACCCTGGGATGCAGTGAAAGTTGTTGCTAAAACACCAGCTTGTGCAGCACCGTGAACGGCACCAGATGCACCAGCTTCGGACTGGAGCTCAGCGATTTTAACGACTTGGTCAAAAGCGTTTAAACGTCCCTGAGTAGCCCATGTATCCATGGTTTCTGCCATCGGAGAAGATGGAGTGATAGGGTAGATACAGCTCATTTCTGTTAACGCATAGGCGTTATGAGCAGCGGCAGTATTACCATCCATGGATTGGAAAGTTTTAATTTTTTCTACCATGTAGAAGTTTCCTCCTTTAAAATTTTGAACCTACATTCGACTCAATTATATTAAGATTAGATGGTCTTTAAAAGAGAAATGTCTTTGCTGTAAGCGTTTGCACGGTTAGATATAACAAACTCTGGTGTGTATAATTCACTTTAAAGACTTACTTGTTACAAAGTCTGTTCTTTCTCTTTCCTATTTTTTAAGCGTCAATAAACTTTTGCTTCACTTAAAATTCTCGATTACAAATTTAGGTAAAGCGGTTAAGCTTAATCACAATTTAGTTCCTTTGTTGCAGTCATAACCCTCTTTTAATTCAATGCAACTAAAACATTCCTTACGATACCTTTTTCTTTGACTCCTACTTATTGATTGAAATGCCTTTATTAAGGCATTTTTCAAAGTAAATATTTTTATTCAGAATGAATAAAGATTGATTTAATCATTCCTGAAGTCTTTTCTATTTAAAAATGAATTTTTAAAACTTTATTGTCTTTACAAAAAAAACGAATTTTCCCACTTCTATTTTTTTGCTCCAAGCATACATTTAATTTTTAATCTATGATTTAAAATAGAAAAACAACTTAGTTTTTTTCAGCATTCCGCCCTGATTTTTTTCTTATTGAAAATCTATGAAAACTATTTAATTCAAAATCCTATTTTTTACATTCTGACAATATTCATACATTCTAAAAAATCTTTAGCGCTTTCGTACCTCGTTTTATACTTTTTCATTCAGTAAGCAAACGATTCTTAGGGGTTTGTCATCGTTGTGAAAATAGTCGATGAAACATTTTCAAATCCTCGCTAAATTTGGTTATAATATTTTTTGGATTTTACATTGAACATTTGAATAAACGATTTCATCCAATCAATAATCATAAAACGATCGATATCGATTCATCCCATTGAATCCGATTCAGTTTAAGGAGAATGAAACATGCCTAATCAATCAGATCAACAAAACAAAACGGTAGAGCTTTCTAATGAAGCCCTCAAAAAAGCAATTCAAAATTTCCCTGAGGAAGTAACACCTGAATTCCTTCATAGTTTATTCGAACACTTAATCCCTGCCCGTGTTCTTTTACCTGTCGGTGAACCAGATCCGCAACAATTAGCAAATCAAGAAACAGAAGAAAAAATGCGCCAAGTTAGTCCATACTTGATCCGTAATGGAAAAGACCAAAAATTTGTTCCTTTCTTTACAAGTCTTGATGAACTCAAAACATTCTTTAAAGAACAGCGCGTTGGCTATATCACAATCCCTTTTGCCAATGCGGTTCCAATGATCAAACAAATGTCAAAAGTCATCGACGGTGTTACTTTAGACCCTGCTTCAAATAAAGTGATTTTACCTACAGTTGCAATTGAAGTATTTGGTCGCGCAGTTTTACAAGAAAAACAACAAGAAAACAAAACGAAACATTTAGTAGAAACTTTAAAAACTCTTACAGAAAAGAAAGACCAAGAATCATTTTTAGCTGCCGGCAAAGCTATTATGGAAAGTGAACTGATCGTTCCAGTCAACAAAAGTCAATCCAATATTGATTCTGACAAGTCTAAACCACAATCTCTCTCACTCATGATGGTTCATAATGAGAAGAATGAAAAACTTTTAGCCTTCTTCACATCTTTAGACCAATTTAAACACTTCGTTAAAAACCCCGACATCCAGGCAGTGAAGATGAAAGCTGAAGACTTTGCTCATTTATTACAATCCGTTCAAGATCAATTTGATGCAGTTGTTATTGATCCAAATGGTTTGAACCTTGCATTTAGAATCGCCTTCTTATTAAACTTTGCGCCTGGTACTCCAAATAACTTGTTACAGAAAAAGGAAAGCAGCGCCAATTTAGATACATTGCGCGAGCCTGAAGAACACAACCAAGATTTTGAAGCAGCATTGATTTCTTGTGGATTCCATCATCCAGAAATCAAAAAAATGTATCTCAAGGAAAAAGTTGATGATCAAACCGGTGTTGTAAGCTGGTTTGTTGCCATTGATATGCCAAACCCAGATGTTGCAGTCATTGAAGACTTAGCAAAAATCACCGCTCCTCATCGTGGCGATCGCGCTGTCGCATTTAGCTTCATCAGCCCAAACCAAAGAAGTTTCTTCCAAAAAAACAATGCGATTTACTCTAGCTTTAAATAAATCAAAACAAGCGTTCAAAAAGTCCATATCCGCTCAATTTGCGATATGGACTTTTTCTATTGCGATTCTTCGTCTACATTATGAACAAAAAGTGGATTAAAAAACATGCAATAGAAGCAATCATTCTTTTTTTAAATCGCATCAAAAAAGACCTATCTTTGCGTATTTCAATATACAAGACAGGTCTTCATTCATTCTATTAAATTAGTTAAATTGATGACTCTAGAAAAGGACTTATTCTTTTCCTAATAATTTGAACATGTTCTTCTTGTACACTTCAACACCTGGTTGGTTGAATGGGTTGGAGTCGTTAAGCAGTGTAGTCATTGCGATTGCTTTAAAGAAGAATGCGCACATATTACCGAAATCGTAAGCAGTCATTCCTGGCATTGTTAAAATGATGTTAGGTACATTACCAGTTACTTCGTGAGCTTCTAATGTTCCTTTTGCAGCCATTTTGTTTACCCAGTCAACAGATTTCCCAGCGAGGTAGTTCATGTTGTCGAGGTTTTCATCATCGTGTGGGAAAATGATGTCAATTGGTGCTTGATCTACATAAAGGTTTGTTTCAAACAACACTTTTTTACCATCCTGAACGAATTGGCCTAATGAGTGTAAGTCTGTAGAGAATACAGCAGAATCTGGTAAGATTCCTAAACCATCTTTTCCTTCAGATTCACCGAATAACTGTTTCCACCATTCAGCAACTTTTTGCATTGCTGGTTCGTATTCTACAAACATTTCAACATCATAGCCTTGGTTTTGTAAAATACGACGAGCAACAGCGTAAGCATATGCTGGGTTTTCATCCACATTAGAACTTCCGTATTCAACCATACCATCAGCAAGACCTTTCATCAGATCTTCGATGTTTACGCCTGCTACTGCAATTGGCAGAAGGCCAACTGGAGTAATAACGGAGAAACGTCCACCAATATTATCTGGAATGACGAATGTTTCGTAACCTTCTTTATCTGCTAAAGATTTTAAAGTACCGCGTGCACGATCTGTTGTTGCAACGATACGATCTTTTGCTTCTTCGCCATATTTTTCTTCCATGAACTGTTTTAAAATGCGGAATGCAATAGAAGTTTCTGTTGTTGTTCCGGATTTAGAAATCACGTTTACTGTGACTCTTTTATCTTTGATATAGTTCATGACTTGGGCAATGTAACTAGAAGAGAATGTATTTCCTGTATAAATTACTTCTACTTTTTGGTCAGCTGGATATAATCCATTAACCATTTCAATTGCCGCACGTGGACCTAAATAGCTTCCACCAATACCACAAACAACTAATACATCAGAATTTTCTTGAATTCTTTTTGCACAAGCTTGAATGCGCGCAAATTCTTCTTTGTCGTAATCTTTGTCCCATGTCAACCAGCCAATGAAGTCATTGCCTTTGCATGTGCCATTTACGAGTTCTTGATCGACACTAGCAACTTTATCTTTCCAAGCGCTTGGTGATTCATTCAATTTTGCATGTGATAAATCGAGTTTAATCAAAGTATATTCCTCCTATTCGATTGAATGTATTATACCACTGCCTTTTAAAACCTTTACTGATTCACGCCACAAGAGACGGTGGTTTCATAAAAGAATCATAAAATTTAAACATTTTCGAATTCTGATTTACACTAAGACCAGAAACACGAAAGGAGTGATTCGATGTTTCCCTCATCTCTATATCCGCTTATTACTGCTTTTTTCGCATTTTTAATTGCACAATGTTTAAAAGTTCCATTTTTCTATTTTCAAACCGGTAAATGGGCACCTAAACTAATCTGTGCATCAGGAGGATTTCCTTCTTCGCACTCTTCAACAGTAACGGCACTTACTTTAACGATTGGCATGCAAGAAGGATTTGATTCCACAATCTTTGCTGTAACCGCTGTTTTTTCATGCATTGTGATGTATGATGCTTGCCATGTTCGTTATTATAGTGGTAAAGGAATTGAGCTTGTCCAAGAACTGATAAAAGATATTAAAGACTCAGGAACAATCACTTTGGATAGCCCACTCTATTCACAAAACTTAAAAACTGTGCTCGGACATAAAAAAGTCGAAGTGCTCGGTGGATTAATCATCGGACTCATTCTCCCTTTTTTACTTGCTCCGATCTTCTTATAAGCGTCTATGCTTCGAAAGGATTTTTATGACAAACGAAAACGAAATTAAAGAACCACAGCTTGAACAAACTTCTTCTAACTCAACAATCATTGAAGAAGATTTAACAAACGCAATTCACTTTTTACAAGAAGGAGAACGTTTAACTCGTGGCCAACGCGATGTTTGGGAAAAATATGCCAATGAAATTATCGATAAAATCCGTCCTTATATCCAACATGATGGTGGCGATGTCGAATTACTTGGTGTTGACGAAGAAGGCATTGCTTATGTCACATTTTTAGGTGCATGTGCTGGATGCATGATGGCTGGCGAAGATTTCTCTACGGGTATTCGCTTGTTACTTCTTGATGAATTTCCTCAACTCAAAGAAGTCATCCTTGTTGGCTAATCTATAAGATCAACCAATTCAATAAACAACTAAAAGGCGTTCATTGAAGGATTAAAATTCATCCCTTCATTGAGCGCCTTTTTTAATGATTAAAATCATGATTTAAACGATCCGATTTTTAAGGTTGTAACTCGAATACCTCTTGGAATAGATGCTCGTTCCAAAGGGCAAGGTGCAAATCAAGTTCATCCTTTGTAAGTTCAGGATGTTTTTGACTAGCCTGCTCGATTAACCAATGTTGAACACTAGTTGGAATTGAAATAATGGTCGCATAATGACGGGGCAATTTTCCATAAGGATAAATTGTGGCTAATTGCTCAATTTGTTTCAATGTCATATTGCCTTTGAGATTCGTTTTTAACCATTGTTCATCCAAACCGGCATCGACAAGTTTGGAGATTGCTTCTAGTTTAGCAACGCTCCATGTCGGATTTAAATAAAAGGAATCCATCATCTTTCCTTCTGTTTCCCATTTTTGCTTGAGCCATTTTTGTTTTCGTGAATTCAATAAATATGGCATCACGATCGCTTCTGTCCAATCGGGATGAGTCAATACTTTTTGTAACAATTTCGGCTGTAATCCTTTTGCCAAAGCTTGGCCAACCAAGCGAATTTGATAAAACGAAAGATTACTTTTAGCTAAGCTTTTCAACTGTTCGACATCAATTTTTTGATAAATAGCGGGTTTAAACCATTTCTTTGTTGGTTGAGGATAAACGTGTACGCGCTTTTCAGACTGATTATCTGTTTGTTCTTCTTCCAGATTCGGTCTTTCGATCACTTCATCACAATCGTTTATTTCATTTAGGTCGTCTTTTTTGTGATTCATTTCTTCAAAACAATGCGGATAAATCGCCTCTTTGATCTGATGAATCCAAGACCGTTGTTGTTGATTCACAATGTAACAAGGAATAAAGCGATTATGTAGTAATTCAATTTTCATTACCAAATGATACATCGACAAGGAACAATATAAATTCGGCAGAATTGATTGCGTCGAATAATTTGCTAATACTTCTTCTAAGTCTTTTAAATAACCTGTTTTAAAGACAATTGCATTTTGTAGACGACTAAGCAACATCTCTTTATTGAGATTAGATTGTTCTGGCGAATCTAAGTGTTGATACTGTTCGAATAGTTGATTTGTGTAGTTCACCGAATCAAAACAAAAATAAGCGACTTTTTCATCTTGTGCGACAAGATAGATCGTTTTTGCTTGTCTATGTAAACAAGGGTTCTCGATCCAATTTGCCATTGATTGTTCAATACTTTGTCGGCATTTGTTTAAACCTAAATCAACTGATTCATGGATTTGGGTTTTCGCCACTTGATCATAAAGCTCGAGCCAATGTTCAAACTCATCTTCATCGTATTTATATTGTTCTTGTTCTCGTTTTTCTAATTGTTTTTCATATTCAATAGGCAAACGATTGATTGAAGTCGATAAAACTAAATCAATCCCTTCATCTAATTCTAAACAGTTTAATACTGTCTTTAAATATTCGGCATTGATTCGTTTTTTTAACCATTTTTCAACGAGACCTTCGTCCATGAGTCTTGGGGCTTGTTTAAAAATAGGTTTTAATAAATCTGCCCATTTAGGATTAAATAATTCTAAATACAAGGCAGAGCGATCAAGACTTTGCCATTTTGGTGACATCGCAATATTCGCATTGAGTTTTTTGATCATCTCTTGAATTTGCAAATCTAAATCTTGATTGTTGCAATCCTCTGCTAAAAGTGCCGCAAATAATGTTGCGGTTTGTAATTCCAAAGATGCTTCTAAATCAATTGGATCTAACTGGGCATTTAGCGTATTTTTCTTTAACCAGTTATTTATCGTTGAAGAACGAAAACTTTTGACGTCATAGCGAATCATAAACTGGCAATCCACAAACTTCTCTTTTAAAAAGTTTGCAGCATGTAAAAAAGCGTGGGTTTGCGCTAGATTTGCTTTTGACGGAAACGTTGCCCCAAAGCCCGCTAAATCAGAGATACGAAATACACTCGATGTATATTCCAAGACAAATGGTGCACAAGTTGCATCGAGAAAAGTTGCATCTAAATGATCGAGTCGATTTCCACGGACTTTTTTGGCATATAACGATTCTAGACGTTTAGAAAAATCTTTTAATCGGCCATAAGGTATCGCCAACATAAAGATTTGTTCACGAGATTCACGTTTGAATGTGGCAAGCCACACAACGATTTGATCTTTTGAGAGTGCGATAATGAACACCTCCATCCTATCTGGATCCATAGAATTCTATTATAACGACTCCTAAAAGAGATTACTGAATTCTAAGCACATCCTGTAGATCTTTCTTTAATTTCTTTTATGATCCACATCAATTTTACATAAGGATTTGCGCATACGTTTTTGGATATCGACAAAAACACGATAACTATGCCGATTTAAGATCTAAATTGTTCATAAAAAACTCATCCACTTATAGATTTTTGATTTAGAATACACGAAAAAGATTAGATTTATTTCATATAGTTTAAAGTTCCATCTTTGATTGACCTTGACGGTGATGATGACTATATTATAATGAATTTGCCCGGTGATGACCGGACAAACCTCCTTTCTATTTTTATGCTGAACCGCCGCTTATCATAAAAGGCGGAAAGAAATCATTCGATTTCTTAAAAAAAAGGCACTGTGACGTCCAGTGCCTTTTTTTCAATTTTTAGATTTCCAATTGTATAGAGTTCATCGTTATTAATAAAGCAGCTTAATTGTGTAAACCGGTTTTGTTTTTATTACTTTATGATCTAATTTTGTCGATTTAAGAAAATAATTTTATTGTTCTTCCGGTTCTTTACTATTGGCGATTGATTTGTTTTCTTTATAAATTTCTACAGATTTTTCGAAAATTGCAGCTAAAATATACAAAACTATGCAAATAATAAAATGAATAAATACATTCGCATTTAATTCACCATTTATCGCTGAATTCGCTAAGCCTGTCACATTTGAAATCAAAAAAGTTAATAAGGAGGTTGCTAAATATCCAACTAAGGAAGAAGCAAGTGTCACAAATAAAATCCACATACTAAACTTAGCAATATTTTTTAAAGCAACTACATTTTCATCCTCAAAAATTATTTCTTGTTCAAAATTATTGATTAAAATTTTGTATTCTTTGTAAATCAAATAGTAAAGGTAAAGCATAGCACCAGACATTGCGACTACCGCAAGCAACAAAATAATTACCGGACCAGCAAAACCCAAACTCATTGATGACAAAATAACGAATAACATCATAAACATAGCAATAGCTAATATCGATACGAAAAGAACTAAAATAATTTTTACTACTCGCTTAAGAAATTTGATTTTCTCAATAAAGCTCATCTTTGATTCATCTCGATAAAACTTATACGCAAAATAGAAAATCAGAATTGTCACAACGATTCCAACAATCGGAATAACGCCACCACGATTTTGATTCATCAACATATCCATTCCTTGGTCACTCATGATTTTCACCTCCTAGAAATTTGGATGATGCCTTTTTTCTAATTCAATTATACTATGATTCAAAAAGAATAAATATAATAATTTCATTAAGAACACTCAAATAATTTCGAATCAAATCTCGCTTCTATTAGACTTAAAATCTTGGTTTAATCATTAAAAAAACTTCGTTTGAAAACGAAGCCTTTTGTTCAATTGAAAATGAGATTCAAACATTTTTATTCTTCAATTATTTCTGGTAAGTAAGTCAAAATTTGCTGTTCCCAACTAGGCCAATCATGTGGTGTATCTTCTCCCCAGAAATAAGATGGAATTTGGATGCTTTTTTGATACATCACGTCAGCAAGTCTTCTTAAATCATCGAGACATACATCTTCCCATGCCCCTTGTCCCACCACAAAGCAAGCCTGATTTGAATTATATTTTTGAATATAGTTGTGGTGAATATTCATATTCGGCAAATAAGCAAGCGGGCTATTTTGATAGAAATTCCCATCAAAGTTATTGTCGTAAATGTAACGAGAAAGATCATAAACGCCGGAAAGAGCGATTAATTTTGAAAAGCGATCAGGAAATCTAAAAAACAAGTTTGCGGCATGTGTTGCCCCCATACTTGCACCCATAATCATCATGTTTTCATCCAAACTTTTTTTCGCCTTTTTTAAAGCTGAAGGAACTAATTCATTCATGATGTAATTCACCCAGTTTTCATGTTGAGCCATTCGCGGTCCACTTGCTTCATGACTCGACCATGTTTCTGCATCAATTGTATCAATCGTCACAAATTGAATTTGTCCTGCATCGATCCATTTGGACATCAAATCAAACATTTTGCGATCTTCCCATTCAAAAAAACGTCCATTTTGACATGGAATGATTAAACATAAAATCCCATCATATCCATACATTTTAAATTCCATATCACGATCGAGATAGGAAGAATGTTCTTTATAATAACGACTTTCCATCATACAAACTATCCTTTCAAAAATATATGACACTATTCTCTCAATGTTAAAAAGATTTGAAAAGCATTGAAAGGCTTTTCGTTGTTGTTTAACTTCATTTGTCTCATTTCTTAAATTGAAAAACGCGATACACAAGACTATAATTCCTATGATTTCAAATGAAATGAGGATCCAATGTCAGAAAAAGAAAAAATTATTAATATAGCCGTCATTGCTCACGTCGATGCTGGTAAATCTACCCTTGTTGATGCTTTCCTTCGTCAAAGTGACGTATTTAGAAATAACGAAGAAGTTGTCAACTGTATTATGGACTCCAACGCTCTAGAAAGAGAACGTGGAATCACCATTTATTCTAAAAACTGCTCCGTCATTCATGATGGTGTAAAAATCAATATTGTCGATACTCCAGGTCACGCCGATTTCTCTAGTGAAGTTGAACGAATCATGGGTACCGTGGATACTGTTATCTTATTAGTCGATGCAAGTGAAGGCCCTATGCCACAAACACGCTTTGTTTTATCTAAAGCGTTAGAAATTGGTTTAAAACCAATTTTGTTAATTAACAAAATCGATAAAAAAGACCAACGCGCTGCTGAGGTTGTGGATGAAGTATACGAACTGTTCTTAGATTTAGATGCAACTGATGAACAGCTCGACTTCCCTATCCTTTATGGCATCGCTCGTGAAGGTAAAGTTCAATACGAACTTGATCAACCAAACGATAATATCGATCCACTGTTTAAAACGATTTTAAAACACACCGATATTTATCCAGATTTAGATGATGAACCTACGCAAATGCAAGTGTCTGCCCTTGCCTATGATGACTACATCGGTCGTTTAGGTATCGGTCGTATCACTCGTGGTGTATTGCGTAAAGGTGACTCCTACATCCGCACAAACAACGATGGTTTAACCAAAAAAGAAACAGTCTCCTCTTTATTTGTTTATAAAGGACTTTCTAGAACTCCAGTTGATGAAGCTCACTCTGGGGATATTGTTGTCGTTGCTGGTATGCCGGACTTATCTATTGGCGATACAATTTGTGCACCAGACCACGTTGAAGCTTTACCAAGTATTCCAATTGAAGAACCTACACTTTCTATGAACTTCCATGTCAATAAATCACCATTTGCCGGACGTTCTGGAAAATTTGTAACAAGCCGTAACATCAAAGAACGCCTTGAAAAAGAATTGGAAGTTAACGTTGGTTTAAAAGTTGAGCCAACTGAAAGTGCCGATTGCTTCAAAGTTAGTGGTCGTGGTGAATTACATATCTCTATCTTGATCGAAAATATGCGTCGTGAAGGATATGAACTTGCCATTTCAAAACCAGAAGTTATTTTGCACCGTGATGAAAACGGACAAAAAGTTGAACCAGTTGAAGAAGTTGTATGTATTGCCCCAGAGCAGTATTCTGGAACAATCATCAACAAACTCAACATGCGTAAAGGTACAATGATCAACATGGATGAAGATGCAGGTTATGTAAAATTAACATATACTGCTCCAACTCGTGGATTATTAGGTTTCCGTACTGAATTCATCAATGACACCCATGGTGAAGGTACTTTATTACGTCGTGTTAGTGGTTATACTCCATACACTGGTGAAATTCCTCAACGTATGCTTGGAGCAATGATCTCCACGGATACAGGAACAGCAATGACATACGCTTTATGGAACTTACAAGAACGTGGATCTTTATTTATCGCTCCACAAACAGAAGTTTATGAAGGTATGATCATCGGTGAATCATCCAGAAATATCGATATGGATGTTAACCCACTTAAAAACAAAAAGTTAACTGCGATTCGTTCTAGTGGACGTGATGAAGCGATGTTATTAACACCTCCACGTGTCTTCTCTCTTGAAGCAGCATTAGAATGGATTAATGATGATGAATTAGTTGAAGTTACACCAGATGCAATCCGCATCCGTAAAAAAGGATTAACTGCAGTCGATCGTCGAAATCTTTATCGTGAAAAGATGGCTGCTGCTGAAAAAAACAACTAATTGAATTAAAATCGAAAATTGAAGTCATATAAAAAGGAAGATCTTGTATCCATCTCGATCTTCCTTTTTTTGTTCATTGTTTTTATAGTTTAATTTTATCCACGATTTTAGGTTGTAATTCAGGATCAATAAGGTTTTGCTCATCTTGATCATCTTGAAGTTTTTCTTGTTCAGGTCCCCAAATCAAATAGAAGTATGGAGAACGTTGTTGAATTACTTCTAACAACAAAGAAATATCTACCCAATTTGGGGCATCACTTGGCCAATTGAAAACTTTTGTGATGCGCAACGTTTCATCTGAATATAGAAAACTCCTAATGAGCGCAGGTTCTTGAAATGGCAAATTGTAAAATTTAGCTAAAAATTGATCCGCATCAAGCGTTGAATCGATTTGACTAGCATCAAGGATGAATGTTTGCATAGCATACATTATAGAGGGGATCATTTCATTTCCAAACTTCATAACCAAACTGTAAGATACAAGACCATTTTTTTCACCTCATACTAAGACTACCGTTTAAAAAATTAAATTACAGGTAAATTTGAATCTTATTTTCTCATCTTCAGTTCATCGAGAATGTCGATATACGCTTTTGAAACGGCAATCCCAAACTCTTCTTGAAGCACTTTTACTTTTTGATCTGTTGCTTCAGACTTGTTCCACAATAATTCAAGCAATCGCATATAGTCCCAATTTCTATTGTGTTCATTGAAATAGCTAATCACCATTCGTATTGCTGTTTTATCTAAATGTTCATCTTGGTCTTTAAATGGATCATCGATCCATCTTAATACGCATGCTTGATTACGCTTTGAATGTTCCAAAGGTAAATCGTCCACAAAAATCAAAGAATAAAACTGATCGATTGATTCTGTTTGATTTTGATGAAATTGCTTTTGCATTTGTAAGGCAACTTGCATATATAAAAGATCATTCTGCAAATCATCTTCCAATCGTTGATTCATGACAATCGCTATTCCTAGTCCAATTCTTTGTTTTTCGAATAAGTCCATTGCTTGAACAAATAAAACTTGACGAGGATAAGATACCTTTGATTTTAGGTGAATATTTAAAATTTTACGGACCATTTTTGAATCAAAATAACTTGCATCATCATCCGTTTTTCTTTCATCAAAAGATTGTTTGTGATTTAAATTCTCATTGGCAAAAAATTTTAAATCTTTAATTTCTTTTTCTTTGATCCGATATCCATGATCTTTTCTTTGTGTCCATTCATACCGCTCATGAAAAAGACAATCCTGAAATATAGCAATAAGTACTTGATCATAGAGAAGTGTGTTTAAAAACAGTTCTTCCAAATCGTTTTGCATAGCCCCTCCCTTTCTTCTATTCTTTTATGGTTTAGAAATCTAGATTTGTTTGACGCAAACCAGAAAGAATGCAAAAGGAAAAGAAAAAATATTTATAGTTTTATTTCAAATTATCATTCTACTTTTTTAATCCGAGATATAACGTAATCACCAAAATGACGACGCAATATACAGTTGCTATAAAATATATACAGTTTTTCAGTTGATAATATCCATCCACAAATCGAGTGAAAATCGAGATACCAGTCATCAACAAGATCATGCTAACACATGCAAAAACATAAAATTTCTTTTCCATATTAACATCCCGTTTATTCTAGATTCATAATTAAAATTGCAAATGACATTCCGACATCTCCAAGCATGTTGCTTATCTATACACTTATAATAACTATTTTTTAACAAATATTAATTCAATACTTTTTTATAATAAATCTGTTTATTTGATTTTAAAAATATAATTTTTAACACTCATATTTTTACTCTTTAGCTCTTTAAGTATGCCTTATAATAAGCCATGGATCGTCTTTTCCACATTTTCTATAATCACGTTTCAAGTTTTATTATTTTCATTTTTGACCATTACACAAAAAAATTCTTCACCTAAGCTATTCTATAAATTCCATTGTTAGTCTTCTAAATAACATTTTATAAATTGCACTTTAGATGAAAATTCAAAACAAAAAAAGCCTTCCAAATGATCGATTAAGATCAATTGAAAGGCGATATTTATCTAGTGTCAGTTTTAAGCTTGACGAGCTTTCATATCTGCTAAAGATTGCGTTGTTTGCGCAAGAAGTGCTTTATTTTTTTCGAGCTTTTCTTTTTCGGCATTGATTTTTGCTTCTGGTGCTTTGGAGACAAATCCAGGATTAGACAACATTTTTTCACTGCGTTGAATTTCGCTTTCTAAATGTGTCAGCTCTTTTTCTAATTTAGCAATTTCAGCTTCAACGTCGATGAGTTCTGCCATTGCAGCTTTAAGTTTAAATCCTTCTAAGTCACGAACTAATAAGTCATCAGAATCAAAAGAATCGACTAAAGCGACTTTAGCCATACCCACGAGCAACTGTTGGCCTTGTTGACTTAAAGTATAAGGTTCTCCTTTGTCATCTTCTAAAACAATTTTGATTTCATCACGAGGTTTTAAATTGTATTGAGTTTTGATTTCACGAACCGTTTCAATACTATTCAAAATCAAGTTCATATCTTTAACTGCTTTTGTGGAGGTTGCAAATTCAGGAACAACTGGCCAGTCTTCTAAGTTGATGCTGTCTTTACCCATGTTCATGCCTAAATAAATATGTTCGCAAACAAATGGCATAAATGGAGAAAGCATAATCAAGATTGCTTTAAGAACGTAGAACAAAATCGCAATTGTGTTATCACGAACTTTTGTATCTTCACTATTCAATGCTGCTTTAGATAATTCAATATACCAAGAGCAGAAGTCATTCCATACAAAGCTATATAATTCATTTCCCGCAATGGCTAATTCATAGCGGTCCATATTACGAGAAACGCTTGCTAATGTTTCTTCTAAACGGGATAAAATCCACATATCGGATTCGGATAATGCGTTGAAGTCTGGAGTATATGTTTTTCCATCTTCCATCTGCATTTGTACATAACGAGATGCGTTCCAAATTTTATTGATGAAGTTCCAAGAAGAATCAAGTTTTGTTTCATCAAAACGCATATCTAAACCTGGAGCAGAGTTTGTTGCTAAGAAGAAACGTAATGCGTCAGCACCTTTTTCGTTGATCACATCGATTGGGTCAACACCGTTTCCTAAAGATTTAGACATTTTACGACCTTGAGAGTCACGAATTAAGCCATGGATTAATACCGTTTTAAATGGACGGTTATCTGTCATATGACGAGCTTGGAATGCCATACGTGCTACCCAGAAGAAGATGATGTCATATCCAGTAACCATTGTGTCCGTTGGATAGTAACGTTCTAAATCTTTTGTTTCGTTTGGCCAACCTAAAGTTGAGAATGGCCATAATGCACTAGAGAACCAAGTGTCTAATACATCTTCATCTTGTGTCCAGTTTTCTGCATCTTCTGGTGCACTTTCTCCAACATAGATTTCACCAGTATTGTTGTTCGTCCAAGCTGGAATACGGTGTCCCCACCATAACTGACGAGAAATACACCAGTCTTCGATATTTTCTAACCATTGATTGAATGTGTGTTCAAAACGGTTTGGAACAAATTCAATTTTTTGATCCGTTTTTTGTGCATCAAGAACAGCTTGCGCTAAAGGTTTCATTTTAACGAACCATTGTTTGGATAAATATGGTTCTGCAATTACGCCTGTACGTTCTGAGTGTCCAACGTTATGTGGATGATCTTCAATATGATCCACAACACCCATTTCTTCAAAATCTTTTAATAACGCTTCACGGCATTCGAAACGATCCATACCTTCATATTTATGAGCCATTTCGTTCATTGTGCCATCTGGATTCATACAGATTGGCATTTTCAAACCATATTTCTTCGCTAATTCAAAGTCATTAGGGTCATGGGCTGGTGTACATTTCATAACGGCTGTACCAAAGTCCATATCGATGTAGCTATCCGCCATAATTGGCAATGCTTCACCATTTGCTGGGTTGATTGCATGTAAACCAACGATATCTTTATAACGTTCATCATCTGGGTGAACGAAAATTGCTTGGTCGGCAAACATTGTTTCTGGACGAGTTGTCGCAATAACTAATTCTTGGCCATTTTCTTGAATTTTGTATTTGAAGTAATACATTTTGCCTGGAATTTCTTTATAAACAACTTCGATATTGGATAATGCTGTTTTTGCTTGTGGGTCCCAGTTAATGATGCGTTCCCCTTGGTAAATCAAACCTTCGTTATATAAAGTCACAAACACTTTATTCACTGCTTGGTTTAATCCTTCGTCTAAAGTGAAACGTTCACGACTATAGTCTAAAGACAAGCCCATTTTAGCCCATTGCGCACGAATGAAATTGGAGTATTCCCCTTTCCATTCCCATGCTTTTTCCAAGAAACCTTCACGTCCGATATCGTAGCGAGAAATGCCTTGTTCTTGTAAACGAGCATCGATTTTCGCTTGCGTTGCAATCCCGGCGTGATCCATTCCTGGTAAATACAGAACATCAAAACCTTTTGTTCGTTTATAACGAGATAAAATATCTTGTAATGTGTTATCCCAAGCGTGTCCTAAATGGAGTTTCCCCGTTACGTTTGGTGGTGGAATGACAATTGTATATGGGATTTTGGATTGATCCCCAGCAGTAAAATAGCCTTGATCGATCCAATTTTGATAAACTTCTGGCGTTTCAACAAGTTTATGATCGTACTTTTTAGAGAGTTCTTTCATGTATATCTATCCTTTCTTCAAGCAAATAAAAAGGGCTCTTCGTCATAGGACGAGAAACCCGCGGTGCCACCTAAATTGTTTTCATTCAAAATAAACAAACAAAACTTATGAATAAAATTGCTTGTATCCATTGAAAACCTCTTTCGCATAACGTTGCGTCGACGATGATCTCTACACTATTCAAGATCACAGCTCCCAGACTACCTTCCCTGTTTCTTCAGGTTTTCTTGCACCAACCGAAAACTCTCTATTTTCCCAAAACAGGTACTCCTTCTGTTCTTAGCAGTTAAGAGTAGTCTAATTGATTTCATCGAGATTTCAAGAAATATATTTTTAATCCACTCGGAATCCTGTAAAAATGTAGACACTCTCGTTTTCTTTTCAGAAATCCTAACGTTGTAACTTGTTAAGTAACATTGATCAATCTTGATTTAGCTTATTTGTTTAGTTATTCTAAACCTTTACTCGATTCTCTTTTTTCGTATTCGAATTTGTTGGATTGAACCTTACAGAATGACTAAAAATTGAATATTCTTTCTTTGAAAACGTTATTGAAAATTGTATAATGTTCAACGCATTATTTACATTTTTGTTTCACCTATTTTTTTACAATTATTGAAACACATTTTGTTTTATGCACTAGATATAACAATAAAAGAAAGGATTTTTATGCAACGTGAAAAACTCAGTTCACGATTAGGCTTCATTCTGCTTTCTGCAGGATGTGCAATCGGGATTGGAAACGTCTGGAAATTCCCATATATTGCCGGGCAAAATGGCGGAGCGATCTTCATCTTGATCTATCTCTTCTTCTTACTTGTCTTGGGTATTCCTGTAATGACGATGGAATTTGCGATTGGCCGCGCTGCCCAACGTTCAATCGCAACCATGTATCAAAAACTCGAACCTAAAGGTTCAAAATGGCATCTCCATAGATGGTTAGGAATTGCCGGAAATACACTTTTAATGATGTTCTACACCACCGTAGCCGGCTGGATGCTGAAATACTTTGTAGACACATTAAGTGGAAAATTCGTTGGCTTATCCCCAGAAGCAATTGGTGAACAATTCAACGTGATGTTAAGTGACCCTGTTTCCAATGTCTTCTATATGGTTATCATTGTTTTAGTAGGTTTTGGGATTTGTGCAATCGGTCTACAAAATGGCTTAGAGAAAATTACCAAAGTCATGATGATCGCTTTATTACTTTTAATGGTTGTCCTTGCTGGAAACTCGATTTTCTTAGACGGTGCCAAAGAAGGGTTAGCTTATTATTTATTACCTGATTGGGATCGCTTTTTAGCGATTGGTCCATTCAATGTTATCGTTTCAGCGATGAACCAAGCATTCTTCACTTTATCGCTTGGGATTGGCTCTATGGCAATTTTCGGTTCTTATATCGATAAAAACCGCTCTTTACTTGGCGAATCGATCAATATTGCGATTTTAGATACATTTGTTGCTTTTACAGCTGGTTTAATTATCATTCCTGCTTGTTTTGCGTTCAATGTTGATGTCAATTCCGGTCCAAACTTAATCTTTATTACACTACCAAACGTATTTAACCAAATGGCTTTAGGTCAATTATGGGGAGCATTATTCTTCCTATTTATGACATTTGCGGCATTCTCAACTGTTTTAGCCGTATTCGAAACAATTATTGCCTTCTTTATGGATTCCTATGGTTGGAGCCGTAAAAAAGTTTGTCTATTTGCTTGCATTGCAATTTTAATCCTTGCTCTGCCTTGTGCGCTTGGATTCAACGTACTTTCCTTTATCCAACCATTAGGTCAAGGAACAACAATTTTAGACTTTGAAGACTTCCTTGTCTCCAACTTATTATTACCCTTTGGTTCTTTGCTCTTTGTGTTATTCTGTACGACAAAAATCGGTTGGGGTTGGGATAACTTCATTGAAGAAGCAAATACTGGTATTGGAATTAAATTCCCTAGATGGGTTCATGCTTATTGCAATTATGCCATTCCAGTCATTATTGCAACCATTTTAATCATCGGTTTACTCTAAACCTTACATCAAGATCCTATATCAATTAATTTTGATATAGGATCTTTTTACGTTATACACTTAGCTTGAATAACTAAAACAACACATATCAGTTTCCCTGAGTCGCATTTAAAAAGCAGTCGCCCCTAAGGAGAACTGCTTAATATATATCGATCTAGAATTGTAAACTGATTGTTATCTTTTTCGAAATGGCAATCCAATTAAAACACCAATCAATGCCACTATTGCATATCCGATGATGTAAACCCACGCACTCGAGTCGTAGAAGATAAATAGCGTTGGAGTAAACATGATTGCCACAATCAAAATATACCAAAAGTCAAATCCATTTCTAATCCCATAGAAAATAGACGTGATCAAACAGATCGATGGCAAAATGACTAACATAACCGCCATAGCACTTCCTGTGTCTTGAATCACCAAAGGGACGATATAAAAATCGATCAGTAACACTAGGTAGAAAACTATATTCTTTTTTAATGCTCCATCAAATTAACATCCTTTCTGTTTATACTTTTGGCTTTATTTCATCTTATTGATCGAGAACTAGTCATTTAATCTTTGCTGTTCAATAATTTATTGATTCTTTCCATTGGAAATCTATCTTCAATATCAATGATTTCAAACAAATTATGAGGTAATTCTTTCTCTTCTATCAAAGAAAGATATTCATCAACGGCTCTTTGATCAATCATGATTTTTCCATGACCAGCCCAATGACGATTGCTCTCTTTCTTTTTTAAACCAGAAATCCAATATTCATCTCCAGTTTCAATATCTACATAATTAGAATAACATCCATTATATTTTTGAAAAGCTCGATCATTAAAATATATGGTCTTTTTAGTTTTTGAAGTTTTTACATAACCAATCCAGGCAGGTCCATCATCTGAATATCCTGTTTTTAATTCGATATACATTAAATCTTTAATCATTTTTCGTAATCTCCTGTGTAAACAAAAAGAATTTATAGATCATTTATCTTTTTGATTTGCTATACGTCGTAACAATGCACGAGATCTTCGATTGTTAATTGTTCTTTAGCTTGACCACTAAAATCATGAGTCACTTTTCCATCTTGGAAAATCAATAAGCGATTTCCATTTTCCAGGGCATCTTTTAAGTTATGGGTAATCATTAAAGCCGTAATTCGATCTTTGGCAATGACTTGATTGGTGACTTCTAAAATCTTTTTAGCCGAAACTGGATCTAAAGCCGCAGTGTGTTCATCTAACATCAAAAGTTTCGGTGGATTGACTACGGCCATCATTAATGCCACGGCTTGTCGCTGCCCACCGGATAATAAACCAATAGGTGTTTTTAAGCGGTCTTCTAATCCCATATCGAGTTGCGAAAGAATTTGTTTAAATTGTTCTTGTTCTTGCTTACGTACTGCAATCGCAAAAAGAGAGCGGTGTGAAGAAATCGCAAGCCCCATATTTTCTTCGACTGTCATATGTGGTGCCGTTCCTTGCGATGGATCTTGGAATAGACGTCCTAAAGTTTTAGAGCGAACATGTTCCGGTTGATGGGTAATTTCTTGTCCATCTAAAAAGATTTTGCCAGACTTTACAGGAATGGAACCAGTAATCACGTTAAAAAATGTCGATTTTCCGGCACCGTTCGAGCCTAAAATTGTCACAAAGTCGCCATCATTTATCGTTAAAGAAACGTTATCTAATGCTTTTTTTTCTAAAGTTGTTCCTTCATTGAAAATGACAGTCACATTTTGTAGTTCAAGCATTGTTCTTCGCTCCTTTCATCAGCTTTTGTAAATGTGGAATGGAAATCGTAATCGCAACTAATACTGCAGAAACTAAATTCATGTCACTTGCCGCAAACCCCAAGCGTAAGGCGATTGTATATAAGAAACGATAAATAATTGCACCAAGAACTGCCGCAATTAAACCCGTTCCAACATTTTTAGGTTTCAGAATCGCTTCACCAATAATGATTCCAGCAAGCCCTAAAACAAGCATTCCCGTTCCGCCTGAAATATCTGCAAATCCTTGAAATTGCGCGAGTAAAGCTCCGGATAACCCAACAAAAGCGTTGGACAAACCTAAACCCAAAAATTTCATAGAATCGACGTTGATTGAAGACGATTTCACCATCACTTCATTATCACCACTTGCCCGCAACATTAACCCTAAATTTGTTTTGAAGAACACATACAATAGTCCTACAATCACCAATACGATGATCAGTAGAATCGCAATGCGAAACTCTTCATTGCTCAGTAATGTTGGCGCTGGTTTGCCTTTAATAAACAAATTGACGGTTGGCATATTTTTCATCATTCGTAAATTAATGGAGTATAAACCCGTCATTGTCAAAATGCCGGCAAGCAAAGGTTGAATCTTCATTTTCGTTTGTAAAAATGCAGTTACACATCCACATAAAGCACCGACAAGCATACTGCAAATTAAGCCTAAATTCGGCATTCCCGCTAAAGTCATCATGGCACAAACTGCTGCCCCTGAAACAAATGAACCATCAACTGTCAAATCCGGCGAATCCATAATATTGACAGTAATATATTCCCCAATAGAGAGCACCGCAAAAATCAAACCTAATTGCAATGCATTCATTAAAATGGTTGGTGACATATAAATTCCTTTCTCGAATGTTTGTTTTTTTATTCATCTTTTTTATTAAAGCGGCGCACTCGATTGAAAAGCACCGCTTGATATTTATTGTTCGCTTTGAACTAGAATTAAGTTTTCTTGTCCTTGCAAATCTTCAGGAATATCAACTTTGACTTTTCCATTTTCTTTTAAATCATTCAGGACATCTTCGTTGATATAAACATTTAAGTTGTCTTTGAACACTTTTACCGGAATATCCGCTGGTGATTTCCCTTTTAAAATTTCGATCGTCATTTTTGCGGTTTCTCTACCTAAGCTTTCATAGTTAATGCCTACTGTCGCAAAGCCACCCGTTTCAACCATCGAATCTGCACCAACATAATAAGGAACTCCGGCATCACGTGCGATTTGTGCTAAAGAAACCATTCCTGTTGCAACTGTGTTATCGATTGGTGAAAACATTGCATCAACTTGGCTAGCTAAATCAACCGCTGCTTGTTGCATGGTTGTATTGTCGGTTCCTGTTCTTTCCATTATTTCTAAACCTTTTGTTTTCGCATAATCATTAAAACGGCTAACCGTTGAAACTGAATTTGCTTCCCCTGGGTTATATAAAATACCGACTTGTTTAATCTCTGGTGAGAGCATCAACATCATGTCAATGATTTGTTCGACTTGAATTTCATCACTTGTTCCCGTGATATTTCCGCCTGGATGTTCAATACTTTCAACTAATCCCGCATCGACTGGATCTGATACAGCTGAGAATACTAATGGAATTTGATCAGAATATTTTTGAGCTGCTAATGCGGTTGGTGTCGCAATTGCGACAATCGCATTCACTTCATCTGCAGCATATCCTGTCATAATTGAATCGAGATTCGACGTTTTATTAGCTGCGTTTTGATAATTAAACATAATATTTTCGCCTTCGATATATCCTTGTTGTTCAAATTCATCCATCATCGACTCACGAATCGTATTTAATGAAGGGTGATCCACTAATTGCGCTACTCCGACGGAAAACATTGCTGATCCTTTCGATGTTGAGTTTTGGGATGTCGTCGTATTAGATGAGCATCCAGCTACCATTGCTGCTACGACTAATGCGCTTAATGTTTTTTTCATTGATTTCATATGATTTTCTCCTTCGCAGTTCAGGATAGTCATTGAGAGTTGGGGTAAAAAAAATCCTGTTTCCTTACAAAAAAATTGTAAAGAAACAGGACAGAATATACTTTTCTGCGGTACCACCTGTATTGGCTTGCGCCCACTCTGGGAATGCTATCACATTCTTCTTTCTATAACGGGAAAGGCCCGTCTTCGCTACTTTAGTTCACGTCGCCCTTAGAAGTCCATTTGCAGAACGGTAATCGTCCGGCTTCCACCATCCCGGATTCGCTTAGATCCCTTTTTCTGTTTGATCTCTTCATCATCGGTTTGAATACAAGTTGTTCTTGTTGAACAGAATATAAACTTTCTCATTGCTCATGTAAAGAGCTTAATCTGATTTTTTGTAAAAATTTTCTATTTTTACATAACCGATGTAAATCATTTTCATCTTTTCACGAAAGACATTTCCTCTTTGAGCTAAGTGTCTTTTTAACATCGTCAAATAGATGATTATAAATTTTGGAAAACGAAAAGAAAAACGTGTATATCGAATATCGAGTACACGTTTTTGGTGTTAATGGATTAAACTAACATCGTCCTATTCAGGAAGTTTAGGTAAAGATTGAATATCTTGATCTTGAGAAATACCATCACGATATGCTTGGGCAGTTTCAATTTTTTGAATACGACGTTGGCCTTCATCTGCCATTTCTTTAAATGCGTTTAGTTGTTGTTTTAGTTGTGGCAATGCTTTTTGTTTATAAGAATCTACCGCATCTAAAGCTTCAAATGTATTTTGGAACGCTTCACGTAATGTTTCCACAGAGATATTGGATTCCATTGCTTGTTGTTGAATCGATGCGCCTTGTTGTTTTAACATCATCGAAGTAGAACGAATTAAGTTATTCGTCGTATCATTGATCATTTTCACTTTATCCAATACAATTTTTTGGTTGTATAAAGCAGATGCAACGGTAACCGCCGTACGTAAAGCCGAAACAGTAACATGTTGTGCTCGTTCAACAGCACGAATTAACTCTTTGTTGTTGCGACGAACGATTTCCATCGCAAAGTAGCCTTGTTGGTTTACTGCTTGCATCTGTTGTAAATCCATGACTTTTTGACGTAATGGGAATAAGACTTCGTCTTGAATATATTTAATCTTTTCTGGATCTTCGTTGTTTACTTGTGCATCTTCTAGTGCTTTAGAAACTGCGCTATCCATCTGCATACCTAGTTCAACTTGTTTTCCAAGTTTAACAGTTAAATCACGTAAAGAAGCTTGTTCAATTTCCAAGGTGGTATTATCGTTTTGAAGAGCTTTTTTACCTGACTCTAAGTTTTCTAGAATTTCTTCAATTTGATCATCTGCTTTTTCAAAGCGTTGGAAGTAGTTTTTAACAGGATTGAACATCTTGCCAAAGAAACTATCATTATTGAAGTTTACCCCACTAGGGTCGAGTTCTTTCATTTCGCGGTTTAATTTAGCTAATGAATCTACGACTTCTCCACCTTCATTTCCTGTTTTAGAAAGATCAGCTAATGTTTTTTCTAACATTTTATTTTTTTCGCTCGATTTTACAACGATATCTTTTCCGAAACTTTCAATGGTATTGGCAATATTTCGTCTTTCTTCTAATGAATCCAAGTCTATTTTCATCACTTCACTAGCATTCTCTTCCGCCATAGACGTTAATTGTTGTTTTTGGACTGGCGTTGGATTTAAAGGAGCAGTAACTTCTTCTTTATTTAAATCATCGACGTTCATGCTAAAAGCCATCATTATCCTCTTTCTAGTCGATCATTCTTTATCGACTCTTTTTCATTTTTAAAATTGTTGCTGTTTATGCTTTATATTATCGCACTTTTTCGCCTATTCCTCACTGATTTATAGAGGATTTGCCATGATAAATGACGAACCAACAAAACTGTAAGATCAATTAGTTTTGTGTGCGATACAGTTTTGTCTGATCGATCAATGTATTGAGCTCTTGCATGGCCTCTAATTCAAGAACATCTAATTTTGGATCCGAAAGTTTATGAATTTCCATTAAAAGCTTGTCAAAACGAGTTAAGATTTCTTGATTCACTTTTAAATCTTCATCTACGGCTTCAAAGCTTGCTTGATAAGGTTCAATTGCCTCACCGTATTCTTGATGCGTTTTAAAGAGATGTTCATAGCCGTCTTGATCGAAAATCTGGATTCTCGATAAAATCCGATCAACATTTTGTTTGAATACACCAATCCCACCGTTAATTGAGTTTGCAAATTTGGCGATAGAAATACGGGAATCGCCAAAATAATCGTTGATCGCTTGATCGAGTTGATTCATCTTTGCATTCATGCGATCACATTGATTCTCCAATTCACGCATTTGTTTTTTAAATGATTTTGGATTTGTTTTCTTCACTTTTTTTGTGATTTGTTCAATTGCTTCTGTGTTGATTAAGGAAATCGATTTTTGCTTTTGTTGCTCATTTTGTTGGTGTTTTTTGAACCAAACAAATCCGATCCCAACGAAAATAATGACCAATCCTATCCCCATCCATAATCCCATATTGTTTTGCCTCTAATCTTAATTTGTATCGAATTGATCACATTTACATTTATAACAAAGTATCAATTCATTCCCTATTTCTACTATTTGAATATACCATGATTACCCTGTTTTGATGCTGATGCGCTCATTTTTTTAACGATCAAAATAGAATCTAGAATCAAAATATTTTATATTCTATTCCTTTTCGGACAGTCTAAAAGTAAATTGAATCAAAGTTCATCACAACTTAAAATGACTGTTTTTACCATATCTTTACGTCCAACAAAGCACAAAAAAAACGCTTGAGCATAATCTCCAAGCGTTTTTTGATTAATTGTCTTATTTTACTTCAGATTGTACGAAGTCTAATACTTCTTGAGCAGTGTCTAAAGACAGGCATTTTTGAGCCATTTCTTGCATTTGTTCATAGCTTAAGCCATTAACAACTTTACGAGCTTTTAAGATCTGAGTTGCTGACATAGAGAATTCATCTAAGCCAAGACCTAATAGAATTGGTACTGCATTTGGTTCACCAGCCATAGCACCGCACATACCAACCCATTTACCATTTTTGTGAGCACCTTGGATTGTCATGTTAACTAAACGCAAGATTGCTGGGTTGTATGGTTGATAGAGGTAGGAGACTTTCTGAGACATACGGTCTGCTGCCATAGAGTATTGAATTAAGTCGTTTGTACCGATAGAGAAGAAGTCTGCGTATTTAGAGAATTCATCAGCAAGTACAGCTGCTGCTGGGATTTCAACCATCATACCGATTTGGATATCATCGGAAACTGGAGTACCTTCAGCGATTAATTCAGCTTTGCATTCTTCAAATACAGCTTTAGCGTCTTTGAATTCGTTTACTGTAGCGATCATTGGGAACATGATGCAAAGTTTTCCGTAAACGGAAGCACGGCAAAGTGCACGAAGTTGTGTTTTGAAGATATCTTTACGGTCTAAGCAAAGACGGATTGCACGGTAGCCCAAGAATGGGTTCATTTCTTCTGGGAATTCGAAGTAAGAAAGTTTTTTGTCCCCACCGATATCGAGTGTACGAACAACAACTTTTTTACCTTTCATTGTTTCGAGTACCTGTTTATAAACAGCGAACTGTTCTTCTTCTGTTGGGAAGTGATCGTTATCCATATATAAGAATTCTGTACGGAATAAACCAACACCTTCACCACCATTAGCGATGACTTGTTCAGCATCTTTTGCATTACCGATGTTTCCAGCAAGTTCAACTTCATGACCATCTACTGTTACGGATTTTGCGTTGATTAAAACTTTAAGTGCTTGTTTTTCTTCTTTATATTCTTTTTCTTTTACTGCAAGTCTTTCAACAGTTTCAGCATCTGGGTTAACGAATACTTCGCCATCAAGAGCATCCATACCGATTACATCACCAGTGTTAACTGCTTCAAGAATTCCTGTAGTTCCTACAACAGCAGGAATTTCAAGGGAGTTTGCCATAATTGCAGAGTGGCTTGTTTTACCACCGATTGCAGTAACGAAACCTTTTACGTATTCGTTAAGTTGAGCAGTGTCAGATGGAGTTAAGTCATGTGCAACGATAATGCTAGGTTCGTTGATTGCTGTTAAATCAGGAATTTCAAGACCTAACAAGTTGCATTTCAAACGGAATGTCACGTCTTTAACGTCAGCTGCTCTTTCACGGAAATAATCGTTGTCCATGCTTTCGAACATAGCAACCATCATATCTGCAACTTGAGCTGCTGCATATTCAGCATTAACACCATCAGTGTTAATCATATTTCTCATCTGGCCAATGAGTTCAGGGTCGTTTGCCATCATCAAGTGAGCATCGAATACTGCTAATTCTTCTTCAGAAAGACGTTTAGCGGCGCGTTCTTTAACTCCTTCGATATCTTTAATTGTTTTTTCAAAAGCAGCATCAAGTTTTTCGATTTCTTTTGCTGCATCTACATCTGTAGTTTTGTTGATTACAACAACTGGTTGTTCAAGCTTATAAGCTTTAGCAGTCGCAACTCCTGCTGAAGCGGCAATACCTTTTAACATTCTTTTCTCCTCCTATAAATGAATGCGTTTTACTTTTAAAATTGTAACATGATTCGCCCCGCGATGAAGGTGATTTTTATTCAACATATCATATCTTTTTAACAAAAAGTTCACATTCAACCACTCTATAATGATAATTATAGTGTATATATCATGATTTATACCCTTTTTCAGATTATTTTTTCTGTCTTATTATTTCAATAAATATTTTCAAAGAATTAAAAATGTTCATCTAATTTAAACAAATAAATTAATCTTTAAACAAAAAAGAAGGGTTCCCAGCGTCCCTTCTAACGATTTCTATATAAATTTTTTTGATTAAGAATTTGTTGATCCTTGATTAGATACCATACTTGGCTTAATGGCTTTGGCCAAAGCCATGCTGACAATGCCAGCAGCAATCATTTCGAAAATTCCATTTGTTAAAACAACTAAAGCTAAATACATCAATAATGTATCCGGACTTTTTCCAATTGCTTGCGCATATTGTGGTCCCCATAATAAAGCAATCAGTCCTAGCACCATAATGGTATGACATAAAGTTGCCAAAACACCGGAAACAAGTGCACTAAGCGGACGATTGAGTTTTTTATTGAACGCATTGAATAACGTACCTGCAATCCATCCTAACAACACGCGAGGGACAATGGCGATAATTAAAGATGTCCAATTTCCCGATACGCCTCCAATTGTTACGAATGGTGAAAAACAAAAGGATGTGATCGTAGGCGACATTGTAGCATTCCAAACTGAAGTTAAACCGAATACCAAACCTAAAGCAGCGCCATAACTAGGTCCCATCAAAATTCCTGCTGCAATTACAGGAATATGCATGACAGTGATTGAAAGGAATGGAGTACGAATATATCCAAGCGGAGTCAGTACTAATAATAGTTCGATGGCTAAAAACATCGAAAATAAAGCGATGGTTTTTGTTTTTTGATTTCTTTTCATAAATTCCTCTACTTTCGTTTCATGATGAATACGATGTAATGTATAAAACTTCAAAATGAATCTTCATTTTGCTTGGTGACATTTAATTGGCTAGCTTTCCTGGGATAAGTTACCTATGTCGGTTTCAGAATACTCATTCATTTTGAAAAATCAATAAATGATCGACAATTCCATTTTCATATTTTCATCATTGATTCGTGGTCGTGAAATATCCCCCATGTGAAAGCGAATACAATAATTTCCATTTTTTTAGTCCTTATCTCTTTTCGATTGTCATTTCGTATTTCAATACATATGATTTGCATGTCTTGTATTGCAAATTTACAATGAAGAATAAGATGAACAAATATCTAGAAAGCGAGTGTTCCTCATGATCCGTAAAGAAATTTTAACCCAAGCCGAACATGTTCAAAACGGCCGAGGTATTGTCAAAACTTATCACATATGCACAAAAGAAGAATTAGGCAAAGTGGGGCGCTTATATGGGCGCGTTGTATTAGATCCGGGTTGTTCCATTGGTTGGCATCAACACCTTGGCGAAACAGAACCTTATTATGTTCTAAAAGGTCAAGGTACATTTATTGACAACGATGAAAAAGCCTACCCAGTTGGTCCCGGTGATGTTTGTTTAATTGAAAACGGGCAATTCCATTCTATTGAAAATAATAGTAATGAACCTCTTGAATTTATGGCTTTAATTTATAATCTTTAGTTGATTCATTTTCTTCATTTTCAATTATCCATTGTTTTTCGTATTTTCTAACTCGCGTTTGGCTTAAGACTCGTCTTCCAAACGCTTTTTTCTTGGAACTTTCTACTTACCCTGCTCACTTTTTCATTTGCGATCAAAAAGAGTATGATAGAGAAGTTAATCAAATCAGAAAGAAACGTATTATGAAAAAAATTCTCTATTATTTTGGCCAAGCCATGCTCATTCTTAGCTCCCTATTGTTGTTTATCTTGGATTCAACACAAACTATGATCATCTCTTACTCTTGTATCATAACGGGCATTCTTTTAATGCTTGCTTATGCTGTAGGGACTAAAACTAAAACGAACTGGGCAGGATTTTTCTTATTCTCTAGTATTTCGATGTGTCATCTCTTTTATGTCTCCGTCTTCACATCCTTTTCCGGTTGGATTATGGGCGCATTTGTCGTGATGATGATGACTTCATTTTTATTTTTATATCGTGCAGTTAAAGATGATTTAGATTTACGAGCTCTCTTGTCCTATACATTATTTTCTAAAATTGCTATTGTCCCTGAGCTCATTCTCAATCAATATCTTGCACAAAATCCGGATTATTCAATGCTTGGCAATTTCAACTGGATTCTTTTGGCATTCACTTCCTTATTTGCGATTAGTGCTTTAGTCAAAATGTACCAAAAAGAAATCATCGTCCAAACTTGGGCTATTGTTTTAGGCTTATTCCAGTTCTTCTTTGTCAGCGATATTTTTTCTGTGGTTGCTATGCTTGTGCTTGTTTTACGATATAAAGAACCAATTTCCGAAAAGAAAATCCCGGTTTATCAAAAAGGTTCTTTTGCATCATCTAAGGTGCATAAACCAAAACGATAATGATCCAATTCATAAACATAAACTTTATCTCCCTGCTCATTCAAGTAGGGAGATTTCATTAACACAAAAAAGCCCTTTAAGCAAGAACTCATTTAATTACAAGTCTTGTCAAAAAGGGCTTTGATTGTTTAATGAATAGGGTTATGGATGAATATTTTACGTTATTTATTATCTTCTTGGGCTTGAGCAATAATGCGTTGAGCAATATTGTCTGGTACTGGATCATAGCGATCCATAGAAATTGTATAAGTACCTAAGCCTTGAGCCATTGAACGTAAGTCGATGGCATAACGTGAAACTTCCATCATTGGCACTTGGGCAGAAATCACTTGTTCGTCACCTTCTGGATCCATACCAAGGATTGCACCACGACGTTTGTTTAAATCACCAATAATTGTACCTGTGTATTCATCAGGAACGCGTACTGTGATATTCACAATTGGTTCGAGTAAGATTGGACGACATTTTGTCATCGCATCTTTGAATGCAAGACGAGCTGCTTGTTTAAATGCCATTTCAGAAGAGTCAACATCATGGTATTTACCATCTAATAATGTTGTTTTGACATTAACCATCTTATATCCAGCTAATGGACCAACTTGGGCATTTTCACGTAAACCGTTTTCTACAGCTGGGAAGTATTGTTTTGGAACTGCACCACCAAATACTTTTTCATCGAATACGAGTTCTTCTGTATCTGGATTTGGCGCAAACTCAACGAATACATGACCGAACTGACCATGACCACCGGATTGTTTTTTATGACGTCCTTCGCCTACTGCTGTTTTTGTGATTGTTTCACGGTAAGTTATTTTTGGATCTTTAAGTACAACTTCCGCTTTGAATTTAGATTTTAATTTATTAACAATTACATCTAAATGCTGATCACCTAAACCATAAATTACAGTTTCTTTAGTTTCTGGGTTATTTTCAACACGGAATGTTGGATCTTCTTCAGCAATACGGTTTAAACCTGTAGATAGACGATCTTCATCGTTTTTCGTTTTAGGACTTACTGCTTGACCATATAATGGTTCATCAAATGTGATTGGATCATAGATCAAACGAGTGCCTTTTGCGCAAAGTGTATCATTTGTTTCTGTGCTGACGAGTTTAGAAATCGCACCAATATCACCGGTAAATAATTTACCTGCAGCGGTTTGGAAACGACCTTTGATTGTGAACAGAGAACCTAATTTTTCTGGTTTTCCATTATTTCCATTCACAACTTGGCTATCAGAAGCAAGTGTTCCTGAAAGAACTTTGACATAGGAAATTCGTCCTACGAATGGGTCCATGATTGTTTTGAACACTTGCGCAGTCATTGTTTCTTCTTCAGCTGTTAATAATTCAACTTCTTCGCCTTCTGGAGTATGAAGTTTGATTAAACCTTTTTCAGAATAAGATGGGAAATAAGTGACGATTAAATCCATCAAGCGGCCGATTCCACGAGATTCAACGGCAGAACCAGAGAATACTGGAATAATTTCACCTGAGCGAACACCAATACGAACGCCACGAGTCAGTTCAGCATCAGTAAATTCTTCACCAGAGAAGAATTTTTCCATCAGTTCGTCATCACCCATCGCAACTGCTTCAGCGATCTGATCTTTATACATGCTGATTTCATCAGCCATTTCTTCAGGAACTGGTTGAGCTACGGAATCAGATGCTTTTGGTCCATGATGATACCAAGCTTTGTTTTTGAGAATATTAACGGTTCCCACGTATTTGCCATTTTCGATGATTGGTACTTCAAATGGAATAACGGATTTACCGAATTTTTCGTGAAGTTTTGCATAGGCATCATCGAAAGAAGTATTTTCTTCATCTAAATGGTTGATAAAGAAAATCGTCGGTTTTTTAGCCGCTTTAGCTTCTTTAAATGCTAGAGATGTACCAGGTTCGAGTGGATCTTTAGCGTTAACTACGATGAGCACGCTATCCCCAGCAGCGAATCCAGCTTGTTTTTCACCTGTAAAATCGAGGTATCCAGGTGTATCGATAAAGTTAATTTTGCAGTCATCCCATTCAATTGGAACAATTGACGTGTAAATGGAAATTCCACGTTTAATTTCTTCTGGATCAAAATCGATTAAACTAGAGCCTTCAGATGTTTTTCCAAAACGATCTGTTGCATCAGTGTAATAAAGCATTGCTTCAAGTACACTTGTTTTTCCAGCTCCAGAATGTCCTACAACGCTGACGTTACGAACTTCGTTACTTTTATAGTCTCGCATAACTCAAACCCTCTTAAACTGCTAACAATGGCTCTAATTGAGCTCTGCAGTATTCTCTTACGTATTCAAGTGCTGTATTTCCTTGTTTATCTTTCATGTCTTTGTCAGCACCATAAACTAAAAGTTTTTCAACGAGGGATGGATATCCACCATACGCAGCTCTCATTAAAGCTGTGCAACCATTATTATCAAATAAGTTTACATCTGCGTTACGATCTAACAACATGTTGATTGTGTCGCGTTTAAAGGCGATACATGCTTCCATTAAAGCGGAACGTCCGACTTCGTCTTGGGCATTGATATCTGCTCCAGCATCTAATAAAACTTGAATGCAACGGTCTTGACCAAGTAATGCAGCACGCATTAAAGCTGTTCTTCCATTGTCATCTTTCAGGTTTACATCAGCACCTGCTTCAATTAGTGCTTTACAAATTGTTCGGTTGCCTTTTTTAGCAGCACCCATCAATGCAGTTTTTCCATAATTATCTGTAGCATTAACGTCTGCTCCATTATCGATTAAAAGTTGAACGATATCCTTGCGGTCACGTTTTGCTGCACGCATCAATGCCGTTCTTCCATCACCGTTTGCGTAGTTAACATCAGCGCCAGAGCGAATCTGACCAACTGCCATCGCGAAGTCACCATTTGCACATGCGTCCCAGAACACTTTATTGAATTTTTCATCCATGAGATTTTTCCTCCTATTATTAACCCATTAAAAAATCGGACCGATCTGCCGCCTAAAAAATGGCGGATTTTTTAAACTTGAGTCCGATGACACACGGAAAGAAAATCCGGTTTTCTATAATTTTTATTTTTGTTTACTTGAACATTGCTTTTCATGAAAACCACTTCCTTCCTTAACGTGATTCCATTGTAAGTGCTTCCACGTGCGATTACAAACTTTTGACCAAACAAGCCACTTAAACGTCCTAGTTGGCCTACTTACATAATTATTTATTTTAGTAACATCTAAATCAGATATGTTTTCTGCAATTATAGACTATAATTAGAGTTGGTTTTTTCGTTCATTCCCTTTTGTATGCAAAAAGGCGCGTTGAAATTGAGCATTCAACTTCAAAGCGCCTTTTTAAACTCATTTTTCTTTTCGTATTGATAAAGATGTCCTTTTACAGACTAAAGTGTTTCGGGCATGACGACAATATCAAGATGATCAAAAGCTTGTGGGCTTTCTTTAGTCCAATCTTGATGATTATCTGACCAAGTTTCTAAATAATCTAAATAACATCCAAGTTCATAAATTGGATGTTGTGGTGTATAAGTTTGGCCATAGTTCAAAGCTTCTAATAAGAAATTTTCGCTAACTTCTATATTTTGACCCATTAAAATGTGAGCACGAATCAGTCTTGCTAAATACAAACGCAAGCCGATATGATAAAGCTCTTTTTTGCTTTCTGGTACTTGCTTGTCGTCATCTTGCATTTGAAATGCTTCTTTGGCCATCACAAGTGTTTCATAGACTAAAAACCAACGTAAGTCTTCACTGATCAGTGGACAAATTGAATCATAATGTTCAAGAATTTGTGGGCTAGTCGGTTGATTCATGTTCCTATTCCTTTCTTGGTCCAAATGCGATCTTTCAATCACATTTCATGATCATTAATCTGTATTGATACAGATTCTGAATTCGACAATTCTTCTTTAAGCTCATCGCTTAATGCGAGTTTTCCACTTTGAATGAGCTTAGCTTGTTCAACTGCTTTATGATATGCAGCGACTTTTTCATTTAATTCCACACTGACATCATTTTTGTTATCTTCATCTAAATGCGCTGTACTTTGCCGGAAATCTTCTGGTAGATCTTGCTGCTCGAGTGTTTGTAACTGTTCATCACTAATTTCAGATAACGAAGCCAAACGATTGGCTTGTTTGGTCATAACTTTTTCAAAAAAATTACGGACAGTTCGGCCATTGGCAAAATTTTCATCACGATGAGCATAAAGATCTTTAAATATCGTTTTTGCTTTCTCTTGCGCTGCTTCATTGAGCGCATATCCATTCTTCGAACACATGCCTTCAAAGATCACAAACAATTCTTCTGGCGTGTAATCGGGAAAATCAATAAATTTATTAAATCGCGATTTTAGCCCAGGGTTTGAGCTTAGAAATTGTTTCATCGGCTTAGGGTATCCGGCAACGATCACTGCTAAATCATCACGATGATTTTCCATTTCGACAAGCAATGTATCTACTGCTTCATAACCAAAATCTTCTTTACTTTTCCCTGCCGTTAAGGCATACGCTTCGTCGATAAATAATACGCCACCAAGTGCCGAATTCGTTACTTCTTGGGTTTTTAATGCGGTTTGTCCAACATAGCCACCGACAAGTTCCGAACGATCGACTTCGACTAATTGGCCTTTGGACAAAGCTCCTAAAGAATGATAAATTCGTGCTAATAAACGGGCTACAGTTGTTTTTCCTGTCCCCGGATTTCCGGTGAAGACTAAATGCATAGACACGGGAATATCTTTCATGTTCCGCTCTTGGCGGATTTTGCGAATCTTCAACAAATTAATCAAACTATTCACATCTTCTTTAACGTTTTGTAATCCAGTTAATTCATTGAGTTCAGCAAGTAAGTCTTCTAATTTTTCCGGCTCTTTTTCTTCTTGCTTATCTAATTTAGAATCTGTTGCTTGCCCAACTTGACTATTGATTTGACTATGCAATGGCTTGGATAAATCACGATGAGAAAAAGAAGAAGCATTAATTAGGGATGTATTTGGGACATTTTGATCATGAGCCCAATTTTGTAATGACAACAAATATATTTGCCGATCTAGTTCTTCTAATGCATTTTTCTCGTTGCTATAGTTGGCGATATTTTCACCAATAACCGTAAAGATTTGGATAATTTGATCTTTATACGAGGTGGGTTGAGGAAGGATGCGATCCACTCGTGCAGCCGCTTTTAACATCAAAGGAACAAGAGAAGAAAAGTCACTATTATGCAAAGATAAACGACGTGACAATTCCATTAAATCTTCAGCCCGATATGAGGTATCAAATACCGCATTGATATATTCAGTTCGTTTAAAACTGATTGTTTGTTTGGTTTCACTTAAATACAACAAGTATGAAAGTAATTCGATTTGAAATTGGTTTTTCAAAGAATGATCCAAGGGTTGGACAAATTCCGGATCGACTTTTTCAAAATATTGAGCAAGTTCTTGGCCTGTTTGATAGGCACGTAAAGACGTTTTTAATACAAAATCATCCATAATAGGGGTACTTTCTATGTTCAAAGGAACAAAAAATTGATCGGATTATGACTGAAAGAAAGATCAAAACACTTTCTCTTATTTTTATAATCTTCAGTTTACAATCACATGTACAAATTGTATCAAACATCTTGCACTCCGATTTACATTGTCGATAACAAATCCGTTTGCTTTGATCATTTTTCCAAACACTGTGAACTAATCATTTATCATCATAAAAAAAGATGCCTATTGTCGATTCAATTCACGGCAACTAGACATCTTAAATTTTGAATAAACAATTAATTTTTAGGTACTGGTGCAGTACGATAACCAACACCTTCATCATTCCATCCTAAAGCAACCAAAGCTGTTTTTTCTTCGACATCCATTGTGTAATGATGTTGTCCATCATTTGGATTATACAAACGATAAACTGCTGCATGTGTAGGATTTACAGAAGCGTACCAAGCGATTCCTTCATCGTTCCATCCGATTTTGACTAATTCATCGCGTTCTTTTGTATCACTTGTGTAGTGGTGTAAACCATCATTTGGGTTATAAAGACGATATAAGGCTTCCCCATTTTTTTCCGTTTGTGTCATCCAAGCAACACCTTCATCATCCCATCCTTGTAAAGTAATTGCCTTGAATTCAGTATAGTTTGGAGTAAAGAAGTGTTCTCCACTATTTGGGTTATAAGCACGGTAAACCGCATTCGTCATCTCTTTTGTTGGGTTAGCACGACGGATCAGCTTATGGATTGAATCATTAATTTTTAAGCCTCCGTTTGCATCCACTCTTGCTAAAGCGTTGATATGGATCGCAACAACTTGATATTCACCATCTTTTTCAATAAAGAGTGGTGAACCACTTTGTCCTGATGCTGTATCGACATCATGCAAAAGCATGTTTGGCTGACCATTTACAGTTGTCGTTAAGATCGTACCTTTCATTGTCCATGGAACAAGATCTTTAATATCGACGCCAGATTCATTCGTAAAACCAGCTAATTGAACTTTATTTTTCTGATCCACTAAAGAATTAATCGTTGCTTCATTAGCAAGTGTGAAATATTTACGTTTTCCCGTAAGAGGCGTATTTAAGTGAATTAAACCCGCATCTTCACTGTGGTTATCTGGATCTTTTACATATTCAGGGCTAACGAAAATCGCATCTGGACCTAATTCGTATACTTCATTCGTTCCCCCAATCACGACTGTTACTTTTTCTACAGCACCATGGTCAGGGTCATATACAGCATGGCCAGCTGTTAAAATATTAGATTCATCAATCAAAAAGCCAGAACTAAAGTAAGTTCCTTTTGCAAATTTAATTTTGATTTTGACTAAGCTATTGTATGGAGCTTGATTAGGATCTTTAACTTTTTCACGCTCGTCTTCTCCAATGACTTTAAATGGAACGATATCAATTCCATCCATCGTAAAAGACTCTTCAAAGGTTTGTTCTGTTTTTGCAAGTAAAGGGCTTGCTGATGAAAACATCATCATAGAGCTAAGCAAAGAACAAACTGAACATTTCATCCATTTTCTCATAATTGTATGGCAGAAATTCTTTGTTGTTTAACAAAGCGGAATTTGAACTTCTTTCAAGGTTCTCTGCAACAATTCCTCGTCAACGAACATATTTTAAACTGTTCCACATGATTTTAACGCAAAATTCACTTAGATTCATCCGTATCTTTCGATTTCATTGTCTGCGAAGTATACAAGTGCGTAATTTTTGATCGTTTCCATCTATCTCTAAGGAAATTTTATTCTTTTTTAAATAAAATTTGTTCCTTATATACAGTTTGTTTATTATCTTTTTTCGTTTGTTTTTATCCTCATAAGATTATAAACATGAATCAAAGTTAAATTGAAATCAACTTTTGTTACTAGCGATTGTTAATTTCATATTTAGTAGTAAAAAAATCGACCCAATAGCACAATTGCTAGTGAATCGATGATTACTTCATGCATTAAACTCTATTTGCCTAAAACACATTGGCGATATAGGCAAATGTAATTTGACGTTTTGGTACACTCGCTTCAACAACTTCCACTTGTACACGAGTTCCTAAACGGAAAACTTTACCTGTGCTTTCCCCCGTTAATGTCATTGTGTCCTCATCGTATTGATAGAAGTCATCTACCATTTTACGTAAAGGAACTAAACCTTCAATGGAGTTGTCTAAAGAAACAAAGAAACCAAAACTTGTCACGCCACTTATGACACCTTCGAACATTTGTCCTACTTTGTTTTGCATAAACTTCGTTGCTTCTAAATCGTTAACGGCACGTTCAACCGTCACTGCGTCTCGCTCTTTTTGAGAAAGATGCAATGCCGCTTTTTCCATACGATAACAATCGTGATTCAATGTTTTTTCATCATTCTTCTTTTCAAGAATATGACGACGAATCATACGATGAATTAATAAGTCTGGATAGCGGCGGATTGGTGAAGTAAAATGGCAATACTCTTCTAATGCCAATCCGTAATGTCCTAAGTTTTCTTGAGAATAACGCGCTTTTTGCATCGATCGTAATGCAACAGAAGATAAGATTTCTTTTGTATTCTCATCTTGAATTGAATCTAAAAATTGCGCAATATCGATCGGTTCACATTGATCAGGATCAATCTGGCATGGGCAATGCAAAATTCGAGCCAAATTCACAACAGATTGCAATTTTTGTGGATCTGGTTGTTCATGAACACGATACATTCCTGGAAATTCATGAGTTACCAATTCATGGGCAACTGTGACATTGGCAGCGACCATTGCTTCTTCAATCATCTGTTCGCTCCAACCATGTTCTTTAACATAGACATCGATTGGCATTCCTTTTTCGTCTAATACATAATAAGGCTCTTGTGTCTCAAATAGAATATGGCCACGCGCAATCGTTTGTTCATTGAGTTTTTTAGCTAAGTTGGAGAACTCTTGCAACATTGGACCAAATTCTTTGTATTCTTCTACAGAGTCTGGATTTTCTAAATATTCGTTGACCTTTCCGTAAGTACAACGTGCATCAGAGCGAATTACGGAATCATAAATGGAATATCCAATTCGTTTACCCTTTGCATCGAAATCCATTTCACAAGTCAGTGTTAAGCGATCCACGTCTGGGTTGAGTGAACAAATTCCATTGGATAACACAAATGGCAACATTGGAACTACACGATCGGCAACATAAATGGATGTTCCCCGTTTATACGCTTCTTCATCAATTGGATCACCTTCAGAAACGTAATAGCTTACATCAGCAATGTGAACATAAAGCTTCCATCCGCCATTTCTTAGTTTTTCAACTGAAATTGCATCGTCGAAGTCTTTCGTCGTTTCTCCATCGATTGTAACCGTTAAAAGATTTCGTAAATCGTGACGTCCCTTCATTTCTTTTTTGTAAACGTGACTTGGAATTTGATCACAAGCATGTTTAACCTTCTTCATGAAATGTTGACGAACATCATTTTGTGTCAAAATTGCCGTCACATCCACACCGGCTTGATCTTCAAAACCAAGGATTTCAACAATTTCAACAACCAGTGGTTTTTGGTATTTCTGAACTTTTACCACCGCTTTAATGCCGGGTTTAAGTTTAAAATCTGCTTTATTTGTCACTTTAAATGACGTATGTAAATCAACGTCACTATAAAACTCATATCTGTTTTTGTATTTGATAAATTTACCAACAATATTGGTTACCCCTCGTTGATAAATTCGAACAACTGACGTTTTTTGTTTTGTTTTATGGACTAACACTTCATCGCGGTCCATTAATAAATCTGTACCCGCTTTGGATACATAAACTTTTTTATCCTGATCGAAAACTGCATATTCAAATGGTGAAACATCGCGTACTCGACCAGCAATCCATTCCTCGCCATCAATTAATACGTATTGATCATGATCGTTATGAATCAAACGTTCATCTTCTAATTCGTTGAGTGTTACCACAAACTGTTTAAATTCTTTCGTAGAATTCACATTCAGTTCTTTAGCAATTTCGCCCGGTAACATTTGTTTATTGGTTTTGAGGAGGTTTAAAATTTTATTCTTCATCTTTTCCTCCTTTCGCAAAGAAAAAGGGCCCTATTATGGCCCAATGATTTAAATGACCTGTAAAGCAATGACGAGCGCTAAAAAAATTACACCACATACTAAAGTCATTCGAGAAATAACTTTTTCTGGGCCTCTTTCTTTTTGAACAGCGAATAAGTTCAAGTCGCCACTACCTGTAAAAGCAGCGGATAAACCATCAGATTTACCACTTTGTAACAGGACGAGAATAATGACTAATCCTGCGTCAATCATTAGTAAAATATTTAAAAAATTCTCCATAATTCACTCTCTCTTTATATTCATGGATCGTATTTCAGATCGTAACATAAATCTTTGTCTTATGCATTTGCTAGTGCCAGAAAGTCGACATCATCCAAAGACGAAACAGTTAGATCAGGAAAAATCTGTAATCTTTCAATATCTTTTTCTTGATGAACCCCGCTTTGGACAAAAACGGTCTGAACTTGATTATTATATCCAAGAGCAACGTCAGTTTCTAGGTTATCGCCTATAATTATCGCATCTTCCTTCGATATCCCCGCTTTTTTTAAGGCTGTTTCTAAAATTGGCAAGTCTGGCTTCCCAATTTTTGGGGATGGTTTCCCTGTTGCATACTCAAACAAAGTTACAACTGCACCATTTCCCACTTCAAATCCACCAGGTTTAGCCAAAATGCGATCGTGATTGGTTCCGATTAACATTGCTCCATCCAACAACATTGCGAGTGCTTTTGAATACGTTGCATAATCTGCAGTTTTATCTAAACCGATAAATACATAATCAGGATGATCGTCAGTAATTTCAAAACCTTCATTGAATAAAGCTTGGCGCATTCCATTTTGACCAATCATCCAAGCTTTTCTTTTATTTGGATCTAAACGAGCTGCATAGTCTGCTGCCGCCATTGCCGAATTGACAAAGTCTTCAGCATGCACATTTGTATAACCCATATCGGTCATATGTTTGACGTTTTCTTCAGGCGTACGCATCGAGTTATTCGTCAAAAACAAATAAGGAATATGATGTTCGGCACAAAAATTAACAGCTCTAATACCCGCTTCAATTGGTTGTGGGCCGCGATACATCGTGCCATCGAGATCAAATAACATCGTTTTCATCTTGTTTTTTCCTTCCCTTCTTTTGTCTGTCTTTTCATTAAGTTCTATAAAATGGACATCCAATTTTGGCAATTTAGATCTTTGATTTATAAATTGCATTGTTTTGAATTGAATCTGTTTATTCATACGTTTCTATTTTCAGTAATTTTGATTACTTCTTGGGATACAGTACCAAAATTTCAATTTCAAGAAAACTGATATTCGTATTGAAATGCCTATCATTTTTCAAAGGTCTAAATCTGAAAATAATACATGACACTTGGCATCGTAAAACCCATTAGACAGGAAATTTAATCCTCTCTTCTTCTTACGAGTAAAACATTTTTTCTCGCCATAAGAAAAACCCTCTTGCGAGGGTTTTCGAGGAGGATTGCGAAACAGGAAACATTTAGATGCTTCATTTATTGCCTCAACCCCGATAAAGCGATTAAAAAAAGCAAATAAATGTTGATCATGTAAATGAAATACCGAAGTAGATCTCTACACTTTGCACATTCGTTTAAAATGTAAAGATCTAAACAGTTTATCCGTTCATTCTATTTAGAATACTTTGTATCCACCAAATGGACGAATCTGAAGAATATAACATGCACCTGCACCAAAGACTTGATCCATTTCATTGCGATAAGCTTCTACTAAGTCATTTGGAACAAATGCTTGGATCGTACCAGCAAATCCACCACCATGAACACGGTGTGCGCCACGACCATTTAATACTTTTTCGCTTAAGAATAAAGCGAGAGATACTGCCTGGTTTTTGAAATCTGCAGGACTATAAATATTTTGGAGATATTTAAAAGAAGAGTTTCCGGAAGCTAAAATTTGTGCTTCAAAGCCAGTTAAATCGTTGTTATTCAATGCAGCAACTGCTTTTTGAACGCGTTTGTTTTCTTCGAAAACATGCATTGCACGAAGCAGAGCTCGATCGTTGTTTACTGTATTTCTAAGTTCAACTAGACGAGCATAGAATTCATCTTCGTTAACATCACGTAAGAATTCTTGACCAAAGAATTGGTCCACTTCTTTCAATTCATAAGGGATATCTGCATAATCTTGTGTTAAATCCGCATGAGATGCGTGCACATCTGTAATACAAAGTGAAGTATTGAAATCCGCAAAGTTTACATCGACTTTTTCGACGATTGGATTTTTTGGATCTGCAAAATCAATATGAATTAAACCACCAACTGAACATGCGCATTGGTCCATTAAACCACAAGGTTTACCGAAGTATACGTTTTCTGCATACTGACCGATTTTTGCTAATTCAACAGGATCTAAATTTCCTTCATTATATAAATTAGAGAAAATATTTCCGACCATAACTTCAAATGCAGCAGAGGAAGATAATCCACTTCCTTGTAATACATCACTTGTCATGAATCCATCGAATCCGCCAATTTTTCCGCCGTCTTCGGCAATTTTTGCGGCTACACCGCGAATCAATGCTTGGCTCGATTCCTTTTCATTTTCATTTGGATTTAAATCACTTAAATCAATTGCAGGGATATCATAGTTATCACTAAGTACTTTTACAACGCCATCTTCACGAGGACTGACCACTGCAATGATATCTAAGTTAATGGATGTGGCTAAAACTTCTCCGTGTTGATGGTCGGTATGATTCCCGATCACTTCAGAACGACCTGGAACGGAAATCACTTGAACTTCTTTGTCACCATAGAGATCAATAAATGTTTGGATACTTTTAATATAACGATTTTTTTGAGCTTCAACATCGTCACCGTAAAGTAAAACTAAACGTTCGTCTTTTTTACCTTCGGCAATCGCTGTTTTTAACTGACTTGCTAACATAACGTTTGTCTCCTTTTTAAAACGCTTTCATGTACCTATTGTAGTAAAAAGCAACTTAACAAGCAATATTTTACTAAATTTAATTACTGAAAAATGGAGTTTTACTAAATTCTCAAAAATATCTTTACCTAATATTTCACTTTTCTCGAAGAATCAAGTACATTTAAAGAAAGGAATGAAACTATGGCTACATTAAAAGACGTGGCTAATCTTGCAGGCGTGTCGAGTGCAAGTGTTAGCCGCATATTAAATAACGACCTTACTCTGTCTGTCCCCCAATCGACACGGGATAAAGTTCTTGAGGCAGCAGAAACATTAGGTTATGTTAAAAAGAAAAAGAAAGTTTCGATCTCAAGTATGGTGGTCGGAATTGTTCAATGGATTTCAGCTGAGGCTGAAGCACAAGACCCTTACTATCTCTCCATCCGTCAAGGTGTAGAAAACTATTGTTTTCATCATAAAATTTCGACAATTCGATGCTTTGCATCAGAAGTTGAATTATCAAAAAAACTTGAAAAAGTAGATGGTACAGTATGTATCGGCAAATACTCCGATGAAGCACGTGAAATGTTGACGAAGATTTGTCCAAATATTATTTTCTTAGACATGAAACTCGATCCAATTTCTTCTTGCTTCATTACTCCGGATTTTAGAGGTGCCTTGCAGCTTGTCATTGATCACTTTCAAGCTGAAGGTCATAAGAAAATTGGCTATTTAGGTGGAATTGAAAAAATCGACGATAAGATTTATCCTGATGATCGTCTAAAATATTTCAAACGTTTTGCCAATGAAGCAAATATTGAATTTGAACCTTGGATTCGTTTAGGACAGTTTTCTCGTGAATCCGGCTACGAAATGATGAAAGATATCCTTTCAAGTCAAAATATGCCAACTGCAATTTTTGCAGCGAGCGACCCTATTGCGATTGGTGCATTACGTGCTTGTCATGAAGCAGGTATTAAAGTTCCTGAAGAACTTTGCATTATCGGATTTGATAACATCGATGAAACGAATTATACATTCCCTCCTCTAACAACAGTATTTGTACCAACTTATGAAATTGGTTCAACAGGTATGAGAATGTTGCATGATGCTTGGAAACGAAACGAAAACTTAGCGCCAATGCGAATTGTTTTACCTTGTTATCTCATCAATCGTCAAACAACTCGTTTAGCGCCTGATGCTATTGAAAATTAGTCTCTATTTAACGAACTCGATCATTGATCTAGTTCGTTTTTTTATTTTCAAAAATGATGATCATCATCTTAGCTTTTTGCGAATAAAAAAAGCTTCTTTTCATCACATAGGATTAAAGAAGCTTAAGTATCTAATTAATTAAATTAGTCTTCAACTTTTTTCAAATCTGCTAAAGGTACTTCTACACTAGATTCTTTACCTAAGATGTAAACAGAAACTTTTGCAGTTTTTTCTTCCATATTAATGGAAAGAACTTCAACACGGTTACCTTCTAAAGTACCAGAAATAACATCGACCATATCACCTGGTGCATAATCGATATTTAATGTTTGGGCACCTTTATTTAAGCGAGATAAAACCGCATCAACTTCTTCTTGTGCAACTGGGAATGGTTTTGCCCCTTTACCAGAAGATCCGATAAATCCAGTTACACCTGGTGTATTTCGAACGATGTACCAAGCTTCATCAGTCATTCTCATTTGAACTAAGATATAACCAGAGAACAAGTTATGTGTTTTTTGAATTTCTTTTCCGTTTTTATATTCAATTTCAGTTTCTTCAGCAACAACGATTTGGAATAAAGAATCTTCCAAGCCCATTGTTTTAATTCGTTTTTCGAGATTTTCTTTTACGCGGTTTTCTTGTCCAGCATATGTATTGACAACGTACCAACAAATGTTTTCTTGTGCGCTCATATGTGCATCTCCTTTAATTTTTATGTTTTCAAAGATTGAATCTCTTATTCAATCGAATTGAAATGCGTTCTTCTTTTATTCTATATCACGAAATAGATTTCGCAAAAATAGTCATATGTATTTTATTTAAAAGAAAAGGACAGAACTACCGGCTTGAAGCTGAGTCTGTCCTGTTGCCTTGCATGTCGTGAATCTTACAGAGAAAGGATCCAGCTAATTAGTCCGGTAGCTGCAATTTCACAAATGAAGAAGTAGAGTCCGAACAACAACGTGAACACAATGACCAGTGCTGAACTAGAAGAAAGTTTTTTAAATGTTGGCCATTGAACTTTTTTCAGTTCAGCAACTACAGCACCTGGTGCAAACGTTGCTTTATGAAGTAAATCTTGATCTTCCATGATATATACCTAATTTCTATTTCGATTCTTTATGCAAAGTATGTTTGTTGCATTTAGGGCAGAATTTTTTAATTTCCAAACGCCCTGTCTGCGTTTTTTTATTTTTGTCTGTTGTGTAATTTCTAGAAAAACACTCACTGCAAACTAGTGTAATTTTATCAGCCATTTTCAGGCCTCCTTTGCAAGATACAAGAATAACATTGTCAATGAGTCAAGTCAACGAACGCAAGGCGTTCTTCCCATGCGCATCGCGAAAATCGCCTTTAAATTCAATAGATCACGACCAATTTGCATTTATTCCATCCCTTCATTCTCATTTGTTAAAGAGGGGTCGAAGGCGGAAAGAATGAATTCTGTTGAACATATTTCCATTTATCAGACGCTTTACGAATAATCCGATACACCTTTTGTTTTGTGATATCCATCTGTTTGGCAACATCGCTTGTTGGATAACCAGCTTGCATCATCGTTAAAACTTCCATCTCTTCTTTAGATAACTGTGACTCTAGGCAATGAAGTACTGTTTCTAAAGTAAGATGATTAATGAGATCATTTTCGAATTGAACAAAGCTCGTGCGCGAATAGCGTTCCCATTCAACCATCGTTCCATCTTCATTGGTCTGTTGCAATGAAACGATTTTATCGCTCGGGATTGTCTTTTTGTATGTTTGCACACGCAATACATTTCGCGCTTTATTGACCAAATATTTATATAAACATGTGCCAAAACTAGCGTCCATATCTTCGCGATATAAATCGACTAGATCACAAACGATAGTATATGCATCATTCACCCATTCTTCCATCGTCATAATTCGCGACGGAATGCAAAAGCGATGATAAATCGAATGAATTGTTGGCAGATATAAGTTTAATAACATGCTCAACGCTTCTTGATCTTTCATACGAGATAGATACAACAATTCGTTTGTTTGTTCTAAATCGTTATTTTTAAATTTATTGTTATTCTTTTGTGACGTGATTAAACCAACCATATTCCAATTCCTTTGAAATCTGGTCGCTATATTGTTGAGTCTTTATTGAAGATTGTCTCTTTGATTTTGAATTTCGTACATCAAGACACCAGCAGCAACTGATGCATTTAAAGATTGTACTTTACCATACATCGGAATATGAACTTTGAAGTCACAAGCGTCTTTAACACTTTTAGACATTCCTTTTTGTTCATTCCCAATCACGAGGACTAAAGGTCGATCATACAAGCCTTTTCGATAATCTACACTTTTCTCATCAAAGTCACTACCAGCAACCCAATAGCCTGCATCTTTAAGCTTTTTTAAAGCTTGAGCCATGCTTGATACGCTTGCAACCGGAACACTATAAGCAGCCCCAGCAGACGTTTTGACTGCCGCAGGCGTTAATCCAGCGCCTTTGTGTTTGCAAAGAATTAATCCATTAGCACCCGCTGCATCAGCAGATCTTAAAATCGCTCCCACGTTATGTGGATCTTGGATTTCATCTAATGCGATCAAAAGTGGATAACGAGTGTTTGTAGAATCCGGCAATGAATTTAATAATTCATCGAGTGACATTAAAGCCATATCTTTAACACGTGCTGCAATTCCTTGATGAACGCCATGATCGGTCATTTTATCCATTTCCTTTTTGGAAACAGTTTTTAAACGAATCGATTTTGGTAAATTGCTTAAAATCTTTTCAATACGTTGGTCGCGTGCTCCGTTTTGAATATATAAATCAAGAATTTCTTGAGGATTTTCTTTGAGCGTTTCAAATACATTTTTTCCATAAACAATCATAGAAGGTCCCCCAATTCCATACATTGATCCAACAAAATCGCCATGCGATCTTCGTGATGATACAAATATAAATAGCCAAATAATGCTTCAAGTGCAGTCGCTTTTAAATACGTTTGTAAGTCGGAATTTTTTGCCACACTTTTAACATGTGCATTACGTCCGCGACGAACAATTTCCATCTCATCTTCGTTTAAGCATTCAGATTCAATGAGTTTTTCTAATACAAAAGCTTGTCCACTCGCGCTACAAATTTTAGCGTTGCGTTTTTGCAATTGATCCGCTTTGCGAATTCCGGCATCTAAAATATGTTTACGCGCTTTTGCACTATAAATGGCATCCCCCATCCAAGCTAAAACAACGGGGTTTTCCATAACGATTTCCATTAGATCAAACCTAATTCCATCAATTTAGCGCGGCATTCATCTGCTGTCGCATAATCTTTATTGCATACTGCTTGTTTCCAGTTGCAATAGAGTTGTTTATCTTCTTCGGATGGTTGATGGAATTCTAAATCAATTCCAAGTACATAAAGCATTCCTGAGATTGATGCAAACAACTGATTAAGTTTGTCATAATCCAACTCACGTTTTCTTAAAAGTTGGTTCATTTCTTTTACTGTTGATTGCAAAGCAGAAATCGCATTTGGTGTATTCAAATCGTCTTCCATGGCTTCGATAAATGTTTTCCAAGATGCTTCGTCTTTTAGTGCATTCAAATCGAATTTATCCGCCAAGCATAATTGGAATTTAGCTTGGCTCATTGGTTTTTGGATTTTAGAGATTTCTTTTTGCGCATTTTCTAAAACTGTTTCAGAAATTGTCAACGGTGCACGATAGTGTGTAGAAATCATCATCCAGCGGCAAGCAGGACCACCAAATTCTTCAATCAGATCTTTGGCTTGCATAACGTTGCCTAAAGATTTAGACATTTTAACTTTATCTTTTCCGACATTAATCATGCCGTTATGAATCCATGTGTTCGCCAATGTTGAATTGCATGTTTGACGAGCTTGAGCCATTTCGTTTTCATGGTGAGGGAATTTTAAATCTAATCCTCCGCCGTGAATGTCAATCGCTGGCTTTTTAAAGACGTCTTGAATCATAACAACACATTCTGTATGCCAACCTGGACGTCCTTTACCCCATGGAGAATCCCATTGGATTCCTTGGTCTGTTTTTTTCCAAAGCGTAAAGTCGAGTGGATTTTCTTTTTTATCATTTTCGTCAATACGCGCTCCCACAAGTAAATCATCTACTTTTTGATGGGATAATTCACCATAATGAGAATCAGAGTTTACACGGAAATAAACGTCTTGATCCACAACATATGCAGAACCGTTTTGAACGAGTTCATCGATAAAATGAATAATCTTATCCATTGTTTCCGTTACACGAGGAGTATAGTCTGGGTTTCTCGCCCCCAAATCTTTTCTCACTTGTTTGTAAGATTCGATATAGCGGTCAGTAATTTCTTTTTCTGTTTTATTTTCTTCAATTGCTTTTTTAATGATTTTGTCATCGACATCGGTGTAGTTTGAAGCGTAAGTTACATTGTAGCCTAAAGCTTCAAAAGTTTTATAAAGTGTGTCGAATACAACAATAGGCCTAGCATTTCCGATATGAGGATCGTTATAAACAGTCGGCCCGCACACATACATGTTTACTTTGCCCGCTTCCATCGGTACAAAATCTTCAACTTGTTGCGTATAGCTGTTATAGAGCTTCATAAATTTTCTCCTGTTAAAAAAAGGAAGTTCGCACTTCCTTTTAATAATATATCAAATTTTTAGATGTTCATCTTAGGATATTACCGACCTTTAAGCAAGTCAGAGATTTCTGATTCAAAAGGCGTACCTTTTAGATGAATTTCGGCTTTTTCAAGCCATTCTTTCATATTCGCTTTGTCGTTTTTATATGAATATTGAAGTCCAATTAAATATTCGAATGTTCCCGCACTCACGAGATTGTTTTCTGGAATATTTCCATTTTGATCTTTTAGTTTTTCATAGCGTTCTTTTACTTGATCAATATATTTTGCTTCTTTTTTTAACAAAATCGAGTGTTGCATGACTAATGGTTCAACTTGAGCAGGTGTACCAAATTCTTTGACTAAATCGATCATGTGTTCAGCTTTTTTAATTTTTCCTTGTGCGAGGTAGAAATAAAATCCGCGTTCACCTAACTGCGCACGCTGTTTACGATTCAAACGCATGTGGGTCATGAACTGAATCAGCTCATCCCCTTTTTTCATATCTTTTTTTGCTTCGTATAAACTCAAACGCATACTTTCACGTTCAAACGCAGAGAATGTCACTTTTGCGATAAAAGAATCTAAATGTTTTTCATAAAGAATTAAATTATCTTCATCTAAATCTTTCATTAATTTTGAGTAGTACACTCGTTTAACTAGTGGCGGTACAAGTAATACTAATAATAAGAATACGACCGCATACATTAAATACGTCCAAGCTATATTACTCATCGACTTTGCCCATCCTCTTTCAATAAATCTGCGAATTGGCGAAGCAATTCTTCACTCACGCCACTCTTTTTCATATTCTCGATATATGCCGCATCAAGATCATCAACGTCTTTTGTTAAATCATCTCGTTCGTCATTCACCAATCGTTCACGAATAGCCATAAAAAATCCTTTCTTATTATACTATGGTTTTTACTCATTACCATAAGCGCTTATTAGTAATATCATACTCCGTTTTGGATTAAATTGTCGAAATTGCGTTTGTTTATTTTAGTAGCATTTCGCACAATCAGTTTAATATGAAATGATACAAACTCATTATGACTCAATCATAAATGTAAAAAAAAGAGATCCGAAGATCTCTTCTTTTATTGTTATTAAAATTTAAAATATTTGCTGGCGAAAACTAGTTCATTTCAGCGAAGTACTTAATTGTACGAACCATCTGAGATGTGTAGGAGTTTTCGTTATCGTACCAAGATACAACCTGTACTAATGTGTTTCCATCACCAGTAGGAGCAGCCATAGTCTGAGTAGCATCGAATAAAGAACCGTATCTCATACCGATGATATCGGAAGAAACGATTTCTTCAGTGTTGTAACCGAAGCTTTCAGTTTGAGCAGCAGCCATAGCAGCGTTGATTTGATCAACTGTAACTTCACCTTCAACTTCAGCAACTAAAAGAGTTGTAGAACCTGTAGGTACTGGAACACGCTGAGCGGAACCGATTAATTTACCGTTTAATTCTGGGATAACTAAACCGATAGCTTTTGCAGCACCAGTAGAGTTAGGAACGATGTTCACTGCAGCAGCGCGGGAACGACGTTTGTCACCTTTTCTTTGTGGACCATCAAGAGTCATTTGGTCACCAGTGTAAGCATGAACTGTAGTCATGATACCGGATTTGATAGGTGCTAAATCGTTAAGAGCTTTTGCCATAGGAGCAAGGCAGTTAGTTGTGCAGGAAGCAGCAGAAATGATTGTGTCTTCTGCTTTTAATGTTTCGTGGTTAACGTTGTAAACGATTGTTGGAAGATCGTTTCCTGCAGGTGCAGAAATAACGACTTTTTTAGCGCCAGCATTGATGTGTGCTTGTGCTTTAGCTTTAGAAGTATAGAAACCTGTGCATTCTAATACTACGTCTACATCGAGAGCGCCCCAAGGTAAGTTGTTAGCGTCTGCTTCTTTGAAGATTTTGATTTCTTTACCATCTACGATGATAGAATCTTCTGTAGATTCAACTTTGTCAGCTAATTTGTAAGTTCCTTGAGTGGAATCGTATTTAAGTAAATGAGCTAACATTTCTGGTTTTGTCAAATCGTTGATAGCAACTACTTCGTAGTTTGGATCATCAAACATTTGACGGAATGCAAGACGGCCGATACGTCCAAAGCCGTTTAAAGCAACTTTTACTGTCATGGTCAGTAAATCCTCCTTTAATAACAAATTAATTATAAGTTTATGGGTATAGACTGTCAATCATTTAGACTTTCGCAAAGTTCATGAGGGTCATCTTTTCTTCTCAACAAAAATGTCACATTTTTGAATATTGAAAAAGTGCGATTGCTAGGGCATACATTGTGTTTCACTAAAAACCATTGAAAAAGTCTTTTATCCTAAAGAATTCTTTTTTTACACTAATCCCTCAAACAAAACCAGTCTCAACAAAACATTCGCTATCTTGGACGTCAACTTCAAATTGTATATTTCAGCATTTTATACACAAAAAATTCCCTTTAATGAGAACTCGTTTAGCTATATCGAGCAATCGTTTGAAAGGGAATTTTGCATTGAATCTCTATAAAAATTAGAATAATTTTATTTTTAATAGCCTACTGCTACCAACGCTTTATCAATTTGCTCCTGATTAAAACCATAATAAAGCATCTCTTCAGTCAGTTTATTCTTTGATTCACCTCTACCATTTTCCTTGGCATATTTTACAGCTTCTTCTTTCCAATCTACATTCATATGATCTACCGCAAAAGTCGCATCTTCTATTGGGTATCCATCATCTGAAACTAAAAGTTCATTAATAAGATAATCTCGACCACAATGCCAACTATTAACTCTCTCGTAAGCTTTTAAAATGGCATTTCTTTGACTTGTTGTTAGTTCAATTGTATATTCTCGAGAATTTAGCTCTTTACCACACGATTTACACTTTTGAACTTCTTCACCTGGAGTGACAACTGCCTGTGCAGAAATTACACAATTCGTTTTAACTTCCCAATCTCCTGTTGTATGAGCGACTTTGTCTAAACTTTCAGAAACAGTTTCTTTGCATCTTGAGCAAGTCCCTTCTTTAAGACCGTCTTTGCTGCAAGTTGATTCTTTAATCGTTGTCCATTTCGAAACTTCGTGTCCTAAAGGCTTTCCTTCTGTTTTTTTGCAAACAGAACATGTCCTAGGCGTTTTGCATGTAGCCTCTTCCCATTTATGTCCTAGTGGTTCCCCTTCTGTTTTTTTGCAAACAGAACATGTCTTAGGTGTTTCACATGTGGCTTTTACCCATTTATGTCCTAATGGTTCCCCATCTGTTTTTTTGCAAATGGAACATGTCTTAGGTGTTTCACATGTAGCTTCATTCCATTTATGATAGCTCGTATAAAAAATGATCCCTGAAAGAACTATTACCGCCAAAGTTGATAGGATGATAATCGTCCGTTTTTTCTTCTTATCCATTTAACTCTTCATCCTTACTTAGCAGGAACATCAATCATATAATTTGTAAACATCAAATCATAATTATCACTGTATGAATCAGGCAAAACAAATTGGAAAGGTTCGTTCTGTTCGATAGCTGGGAAAATCACAGTTCCTGATGAACTCGTTCCAGCCATCACCTCATAAGATAGTTCTTGTAGTTCCGGTGTGTTGTAAATTGTCATACTTTGATTGTTTTGATCTAGTTGTTGCCCATCAATAACTAATTTTGAAGAATACACTCCACAACTAAAATTATAATCTGTTCCATTTTTGATTGTCACATAGAGCCGTGTTTCATCTTTAGCGTATTCGACTTTATCCACTGTAACGACAATGCCATTTTGGTCCTGGCTAACTGCTGGAGAAATTTCAGCAATTGTTGGCGTAACAATATCCTTATAGGAACTTTTTGTTACTTTTGCGTCAACAATTAATGGACTCACTACTTCACCACCAAAAGAGTTTTCACCTTTTAAAGTGCCATCAACCTTTCCATCGACGATTACATAATCATTTGCCTTAATATCCTCTCCAGCTTCTGTGTGGGCAATGAAGTCCTGATCATAATTTGAAACATCGTGCCATATTTGAATTGACATTCTCTCTTCATCATCTTGCGGAATTGAAAAGACCTGGCCTGTAAGTTTTACATGTTTACCTTTGTATGCGTTTGGATTGTTAAAAAAATCTGTAATCTCAGATTCTTCCAAGTACACAACTTCTTTAGGCTCATTTGAATTTCCACTACATCCTGTCAATGTACCAGCGAGTATTGTCATAACACTCATAAGAGTAAATATTTTTTTCTTCATCATTTTTTCTCCTTTACTTCCTCTTATTTCTCTACAAGCTATATTTTAGCATAATGGTATTTGCATTTATATCATCTGTATCATTTTATATGTATAATTAATTTTAGCCTTGCAAAAACTTCTACTTTATTTGTTATAAATCATAAGTTTTATATGAAAATCAAATCATAATCAACATCAAATTCAGTAGATCAAAAAAGTGAAAATTCTAACCCATGGAGTAAACGAAAAAACATAGGCACCATTGTTAAATCGATACCGATTTCATTCTTATAAAGAGCGATCTTGATACCATACATTGTGTTTCATTGAAAAGCATTGAAAATCATATCGTTTTTGAAAATATTCTGATTTTTTTCACACATGCATTATAATGGTTTAAACGTCTGCATTTTTGATTCTTCACAAGCAGACAGAAAGGAATACTATGATTAATCAAGAAATTCTCGAACTTCTCGAAAAAGATGCTCGTCTTACACCAAAAGATCTCTCTGAAATTCTCAATGAGGATGAAGCAAAAGTTCGTGAAGACATCGCTCAAATGGAACAAGATAAAATCATCTGTGGTTATCATACCGTGATTAACTATAATAAAGCTTTACGTTATGAAAAAACGATGGCATTCATCGAAGTCGGCGCTCGTCCAATGAAAGACAAAGGATACGATCACACCGCTAATATCATCGCTGGTTATCCTGAAGTAAATTCAATGTATTTAATCACTGGCGATCATGACTTCATTTGTCTAGTTGAAGGAAAAACAATGTTTGAAGTTTGCCAATTCGTCTCTGACAAAATCGCTTGTATTGAAGATGTCCAATCGACGAAAACATTATTTGTTTTAAAACAATACAAACAAAACGGCGTCATGACTGGCGCTGGCAAAAGCGATCACAAAGATGACAGATTGGTGGTGAGCTATTAATGCTTCCAATCAACGAAACTGTTCGTGATTTAAAACCTTCTGGCATTCGTAAATACTTCGATTTAGCGAACTCTATGGAAGGGGTTATTTCCTTGGGTGTTGGTGAACCTGACTTTGCGACACCTTGGCACATTTGTGAAGCCGCAGCTGATTCATTTAAAGACGGTAAAACGCACTACACTGCCAACCGTGGAACTTTAGAGTTACGCGAACTAATTTGTCAGTATTATCAAGAAAATTTCGGCGTCCAATATAACCCGGTAGACGAAGCACTCGTTACGGTTGGTGGGTCTGAAGGAGTCGATCTTTGTTTCCGTACTTTATTAAATCCTGGAGATGAAGTCATTGTCCTCGATCCAAACTACGTTGCTTATGAACCAGCAATCTTAATGGCCGGGGGCAAACCTGTCTACATTACATTGACTCAAGAAAATGACTTCAAACTTTTACCTGAAGATCTAAAAGCTGCAATCACACCTAAAACAAAAGCCATCATGCTCAACTATCCTTCAAATCCAACTGGGGGAACGATGAGTAAAGAAGACTATGCAAAATTAGTACCGGTCTTTAAAGAATCCGGCATTTATATCATCTCTGATGAAATTTATGCAGAACTTACTTTTGATGGTCAATTCTGCACTCCTGCTTCTTTTGATGAAATCAAAGACCAAGTCATTATTATCAACGGCTTTTCCAAAGCCTTTGCGATGACCGGATGGCGTTTAGGTTTTCTGCTTTGCAATGCAGAGTTATCTAAACAGATGACAAAGGTTCACCAGTTCATTATTATGTCGGCTCCAACCGCTGCTCAAATCGCTGCTGTACAGGCTTTAAAAGAAGGTCGACACGATATTTTGGAAATGCGCAAAGAATATGAACGTCGCCGCAATTTGATCTGTTCAAGACTCAATGCCGTTGGCTTAAAAACAAATATTCCAAAAGGAACGTTCTACGTCTTCCCTGATATCACTTCCACTGGATTAACATCCGACGAATTCTGTATGCAGCTATTAGAAAAGAAAAAAATTGCTGTTGTGCCAGGAACAGCATTTGGCGTTCATGGTGAAGGTCACATTCGTATCTCTTATGCAACGTCTTATAACAATATTAAAATTGCATGCGAAAGAATTGCCGAATTCGTTTCTGAATTAAAAGAAAAAGAAGAAGCAAAATAAACACGTCACTTTAGAGGAATGTTATGCTTTGACATCAACTACTCACTGAATCAATCAACAAAAAAACTGGAATTTCCACCTACTGTCGAAATTCCAGTTTTTTTCTTATTTTTTATTACCTGTCTTTTTAAAGCGCATAGTTGCTAATTCATGTCTATTTCAAGATAGACTTAAATAAAATATTTTGCTTAAATCAGAAAAATAGACAAAATAAAACGACTCCTTCGTATATGAAGAAGCCTTTTTATTTTGCCCATTTTCAAAAGGTGGATTTGTTCAAATCTTTGTCTCAACTTCTCTTTTTAATAGAAACAATCAAGCGATTGAATTGATCAAAATCCTCAAGCGAGTCACCACACTCTGCAAATCCGCTCCTGAATCACTTGCATTTTAATCTGCTTCACGAAAATGCGTTTTAAATTTAACTTGATTCTTTCAATCTTGGGCAACATTAGACACCTTAAACAAGATGCCAGCAAACCCAAAAACGAATGTTTTTAAGTTTGTTTGCGTGTGAATAAGAATTGATGCCTATCCAAATGATACGTGTTATTCACATTTTCTGCCATCTTGTTAGTTCATTCAAAGAATTATTCCTGAAATGGACGTCGAGATCGCTTTCAAAAGATGCCTCAACACCAAATAAGCATCGCCTTTGAAACTAAGTTTACGCTCACAAGCAAACGAGAGTTTAACAATCTTAAATTAGGTTGTCAATCAATTCATCTTGTTCCGTTTTTGATTGTGATTGGGATCACTCAAAAACGCACAAGGTGTTGGGATTATTTTGAATGCAATAAAACCCACAGGTATTCTAACGCGTTATATCTTTAACAACCACAAATATACATTGTTTTAGTTGTATTTTTTGACAAAATACCTATCAAAATAATGAAAACTCGGTTTTATCAAAACAAAGACAAAACCGAGTTCGACTTGTTCAATCTATATTCAACGATTCTATGAAGTTCAAGAATTATTTATCTGTTCCTGTAATTTCTGCCATTGCTTTTTGGAACGTTGCTGTTTTCGCTTTTGCATCAGCGTGGTCTGTCCCTTTTACGCAATAGTAGAATTTACATTTTGGTTCAGTTCCGGATGGACGAACGGCAATCCAGCTACCATCTTCAAGATAGTATTTTAATACGTCAGATTTTGTGAATCCTTCTAATGGTTTTGTTTCTCCATTTTCTTTGATCACTGCATCGTTATAGTCTTCAAAACGAACGACTTTTTCTCCAGCAATTTCATCTAAACCATTTGTTCTTAAATCAGCAAGGATCTGTTGGATTCTCTTCGCTCCAGCTTCCCCTTCTAATTCAACTGCAACTTGGCTTTCTTCATAAGTTCCATGTTGTTTGTAGAGGTCTTCTAAAACATCGACTAAAGTTTTGCCTTGTGCTTTATAAACAGAAGCAGCTTCGGCAAGCATTAAACAAGCTTGTGGAGCATCTTTATCACGGACGAATGGTTTAATCAAAGAACCATATGATTCTTCATAACCGAATACGTAATTCTTTTCATGTGTTGTTTCGTATTTTGCAACTTTTTCGCCAATGAATTTGAATCCAGTTAATGTTTTTTCTACAGCTACGTTATGGGCTAATGCAACTTTTTCGCCTAAATCTGATGTAACTACTGTGTTAAACATCACTGGGTTTTCTGGCATCGTTCCTTTTTTATCCATCTGATCGAGGATGTATTCTAAAAGAACAGCACCAGATTGGTTTCCTGTCATCACGACATATTCACCATCATGTTTAACGCCAACACCCATACGGTCAGCATCTGGGTCACATACTAAAATGATGTCTGCATCATTTTCTTTAGCATATTTTAATGCCAGTTCATAAGCACCTGGCTGTTCAGGGTTTGGTGTTGGTGTATTAGAGAAATCAGGGTCTGGTGTGCATTGTTCTTCTACTGGAATGCAATGATAACCAACTTCTGAGTAAATCGTTTTTACAGGAACGTTCGCTGTACCATGTTCGGGGGAGAATACGATTTTGATGTCTTTTTTCACATCAGGATTTAATTGAATTCCTTCTACTGCATCATAATATGGACGATCGACATCAGCACCAATTACTTGTACAAGTTCTTTTCTTACATTGTCAGAAATATCTGTTTTGATTGATAATTCGTCTTCGATCGCATTAACTTTTTCAATAACTTGTTCAGCTAAACAAGGGATTAATTGGCATCCTTTTGCATCATAAAGTTTGTAACCGTTATATTGTCTTGGGTTATGGCTCGCTGTGATCATAATTCCGCCAAAGCAGCCAAGATGACGTACTGCAAAGCTTAATTCTGGGGTTGGGCGTAAACTTTCGAATACATATGCTTTAATACCGTTTTTAGCGAGAAGATCAGCACAATCAAAAGCAAGTTCTCTAGACATGTGGCGGTTGTCATAACCGATCGCAATACCTTGTTTGCAAGCTTCTTCACCATTTTCTTTGATATATTCAGAATAACCTTGCGTAGCTTTACGAATTGTATGAATATTGATTCGGTTTGTACCTGGGCCTAATAATCCTCTCATGCCTGCAGTACCAAATTTAATTGTGGTATAGAATGCATCATTTTTTTCTTCTGCATTCATTGTTTCAAGAGTTTCTTTATATCTTGAATCTAGATTTGGGCTGTTGACCCATTTTTGATAGCGTTCTTCAACAATAGACATTCGCTAATACCTCCATGTTCTTTAGAATTATACCATTTTTATGTAATCGCTTCCTTGATTTTTCATATCTCATTCAATTTGTTTTCAAAAAGAAAACAAGCGACAACTCCCTACAAAAAAAGACCCTAGCGGGTCTTTTTCAATTTTAAAATAATATTATTCAATAACTTTCTGAGCTCTTAATGCTTCTTCGATAGCTGCGATAGCTTGTTCTTCGTCTTCACCAGTAGCGGAGATAACGATTTCAGCTTGTGTAGGAATACCTAAAGACATAACACCCATGATAGATTTCATGTTTACTTCGCGGCCTTTGAAAGCAACGTTAACATCAGATTTGCATTTGTTTGCTGCGTTAACTGCTACAGTAGCAGGACGAGCGTGTAATCCAACTGGATCAATAACTTTAACAGTAGTTTGTTTCATTTTTCATTTCCTCCCGAAAAATCTTACATAATAATTTTAGTGCATAATTCGCAATTTACAACTTTTTATTCAATTCTTTCGCCAAAAAACTAAGGCATTACACAATTCAGGTCATTTCTCTATATCTGCAAGGAGTTTTACAGCAAATTCTTCATTACTTACTACAGGAATATTTCGTTTCAATAACTGTTGAGTTAACAAACCATTTCCTGGAATCAGCTTTGATGAAAAGGTTCCGTCATAGATTAATCCACATCCACAAGTTGGTGAGCGCTGTTGAAGAACGGCCAATTTACAGCCTTGCTCTTCAATCATCTTCATTGCTTCGTCCAAGCCTTGATTAAGTTGATTCGTAATGTCTTTTCCTTGTTTTGTGATCACCTGTCCGCTTACAAGTTCACACGGATCGCGTGGTGTACCTAGATTTGCAAGCATCTCTGGGCAAACAGGAACGAGTTCGTGTTGTTCTTGAAGAGCAGCAACTTTTTTATCATAACAACCTTTGTGATCGTAGCGACAAGGAATTCCTAACAGACAAGCACTTACTGCGATCTTCATCGTTTAAAGTAAAGTTTCGTACATTCTGTTGTAAATTTGCGCAGAATTTTCCCAAGAAACATCGCGGTTCATGGCGTTTTTCTGCAATGCTTTCCAGTCCTCTGGACGGTTGTAGTAAACGTTGATGGCGTTGTTGAGCGTATTCATAAGCTCATCAGAGCTATAGTTCGCAAAAGAGAATCCATCACCAGATTTATCATACTCGTTATATGGATTAACAGTATCTTTTAAACCACCAGTTTCTCGAACAAGAGGCAAAGTACCATAGCGTAAAGAACAAAGCTGTGATAATCCACATGGTTCGAATAATGATGGCATTAAGAACAAGTCACTACCAGCATAAATGCGGTGGGCAAGGTCTTCGTTATAGCCTTGATAGAAGCAAATTTTACCTTTATTTTGATTTTCCATGTCTCTAAACACGTTTTGAATTGCTTCTTCTCCAGTACCAAGAATCGCCAATTGAATTGGTGCATTTACTAATTCTTGATACTTTTCAAGCATTAAATAGAATCCTTTTTGATAAGTCAAACGGCTAACTACACCAACGAGCATTACGTTAGGATTGACTTCAAGACCAAGTTCTTTTTGTAAAGCTTCTTTACATTTTGCTTTACCTTTAGACATTGTGATTTTGTTGTAATGATAAGGCAGAGCTGGGTCTGTATTTGGATTCCAGTTCTGAATATCGATACCGTTGACAATTCCCCATAAGTCATAGCGACGCATATTTAATACGCCTTCCATATGTTCACCATATTGAGGAGTCAAAATTTCTTGAGAATAAGTTGGAGAAACCGCAGTCACTTTGTCGGCATATAAGATGCCTGATTTCATGAAGGAAACTCCACCGTCAAAACGGATATTACCGTTATCGAGCAAATAGTAAGGTAAGCCTAAGCAGGAATCTGTCATTTCTGGTCCGAAGTTCCCTTGGAATAACAAGTTATGAATTGTATAAACAAATCTGATTCTTGCATAACGAGCATCATGAGAATGCGTTTCTTTAATCATGCAAGGGATCATACCTGTTTGCCAGTCGTGACAATGAATAATGTTTGGCCAGTAATTTAACTGGTTCAACATTTCAACTACTGCTTTTTGGAAATAAGCATATCTTTCGCCATCATCTTGATAACCATAAAGTGCATCTCTTTCAAAATACCCTTGATGTTGAACAAAGAAATAAGCAACTTTGCCGATTGTCTGAGAATAGATCGTTACAGGAACTTCGTTGTAGTTAATGTTTACGGAATAACTAGCACACCGAGTCAAATCTTTGAAGTTCTTTTCTGCGATCTTTTTATACATTGGCATGACGACTTTAACTTCATGACCAATTTCGGCAAGTGCTTGTGGCAAAGAACCAATAACATCTGCTAAACCACCAGTTTTAACAAATGGTAAACCTTCTGCTGCGACCATTAAGATCGATGCCATTAAACAATCTCCCTTCTGCCAATGTAAAGTGGGTTGTCATCATAGCCAGTAATTTCCTGTTTATGGATGACTTTAGCGTCTTTATCCACAATAACGTTTGTTAACATTACGTTTTCGCCAATTTCTGCACCTGGCAAAATCAAACAGTTATTGATAATAGAGCCAGCACCAACTTTTACGCCACGCCCAAGAATCGATTCGTTGACTTTACCGCTAATTTCGCAACCATTTGAGATTAATGCGCATTGAGCAGTTCCTTGACCACGATAGATTGTTGGCGCGGAGTCGTTTGTACGAGTGAAAATAGGCCAATTTGGATCATTGAAGAAAGCCATATTGCGTTCTTGAAGCATTTCCATATTGGAATTGTAATAGCTCTTAATATCCAAGATTGGGAATACTGGATAATTATACGGAATTTTATTGACTTTTAATTCGCCTTTTTCTGTTAACACATTGATTAAATCTGTCATCCAGAACATTGGAGAATATTCATGAGCCACTTTGATGAGTTCCATAAATTTCACTTTTGTCAAAATATAAGTGTCTAAAGAAACATCAAAAGTTGCTTCCCCACCGATATAGCGTTTAATTTCTTTGAATGCTCCATTTTCATCGGAAACAATTAAGTTTGCATTCAACAAGTTTCCAGGTTTTGTATTTTCATCATAGTGACAGCAAAGAACAGAAACATCTGCTTTAGAATCAATATGGTTTTGGAGTAAATCGTTGAAGTTTGCTTTGTAGATCCAGTTTACTGGAGCGATGATCACGTATTCATTTGTTGCATCTTCGATTTCATCGAGGTTTGCATAATAGCCAGCAAGGTCAGATACGAATTCGCACTGCATGCTTTCATTCATGACTGGAATAACTGAGATGTGGCCATGTTTATTATTGATATTGTAATGTCTTCCACTTCCAACATGATCAAATAAAACTTTAGGGTTTCCGTTTGTATAAACTTGAATATCTTGAATTCCAGAATTTGTCATATTGGAAATTGGGATATCGACTAAACGATAACGTCCTACATAAGAGAACGCAGCTACAGGACGATAGCTAGAGATTCCTCTAACGAAGATTGCCGGACTAGTAAAGGAAACAATACCGAGAGCGTTTGGCATAATTACTCTTCTCCTTTCACATCAGCAGCGACCAGTTCGATTTTCTTAGAATCTGGGCTTCCTACAACGGCATTAGCGCCGATTTTTACTTTTTCAGCTAAAATTGTACGATAAACTTTTGCACCTTTTTCAACAACTGTTCCTGGCATTAAAACAGATTCGATGACTTCAGCGCCTTCATCAATTGTTACTCCATTGAATAATACGGAATCTTTAACATGACCACGGATGATTGCTCCTTGGTTGATGTAACAATGTTCAACTTTACCTGTACGAGATACGTATTGTGGCAATGTTGGAATATCTGCTGTGTAAATTTTCCATTCTTTATCGCCAAGATCGAGTTGGTCGTTATGGTTAATTAAGTCCATGTTTGCTTCCCATAACGAATCAACTGTTCCAACGTCTTTCCAATAACCGTTGAAGTTATAGGCAAATAATCGTTTTTGTTGGTTCAATAAGTTCGGAATGATGTTTTTACCAAAGTCATGTTCAGAATTTTCGTCTTGGGCATCTTCAATTAAAGTTTGGCGTAATAATGGCCAATCAAAAATGTAGATTCCCATTGAAGCTAAGTTAGACTTTGGTTCTGCTGGCTTTTCCTGGAATTCTAAAATACGGTTGTTCATATCAGTGTTCATGATACCGAAGCGAGGTGCTTCTTCCCATGGTACAGGACGAACAGCGACTGTTAAATCAGCAGCATTGTTACGGTGTTCCGTAAGCATTTTGTCGTAATCCATCTTGTAGATATGGTCACCAGATAAAATCAAAACATATTGGGGGTTGAATTCATCGATAAAATCGATGTTTTGGTTGATTGCATCCGCAGTTCCTTGATATACACCAAATTTTGTTCCGTCTTTTTCACTAGGTGGTAAGACATAGACACCACTACCACGAGTATCGAGACCCCAGCGTTGTCCAGCTCCTGCATAAGCGTTTAATTCTACTGGTTCATATTGCGTCAACACACCAACTACATTGATATTAGAGTTTGCGCAGTTGGATAGAGGGAAGTCGATAATGCGATATTTTCCACCAAAATAAACAGCAGGTTTTGCGGTTTTGTTTGTCAGATCATACAAACGAGTACCACGCCCGCCAGCCAGAATCATGGCAAGCATTTTGTTGTTTTCCATATTTTTCCTCCTGAAACTGATTTCATAGTGATTATATCACTTACTCATAGATCATTCTCGTTTGAATTCTTTTTTTACAAGATTTTCCCAGCGCTCACATATTCAGGTTTTTTATTCACTATCAAAAGATTCACTTCCTTATATCGTTTTGAAAATCAGAACTATATTTCTTTTAAATTATACATATTAGATATAATTTAAATTATTTTGATTTATATTTTATCTTATTCAGTTTATTTTATGAGAAAGATAAAATTATCAAAAATATTCACTCGCAACTTGACATACTTATTATTTTGTGTACACTACATAATTTTAACGCCGATTTTCATTATTTTTTAGATAAATTTGACGCAAAAACCAAAAACATTTCATGTAATTCTTTTCATTTTTAGTCATTTTTTCCACTTTTTTTCATATTGTTTTTAGATAAATTCCAAATATCCTTCACTCGTCTTTTCGACCATTCCTCCAATCGAGCTACATTTCTATGATTAGTATAAAATTCCATAAGTTATTTTAAAATTATTTCGACTTGTGTAATTCATTCTACATCGCAATTGTTTTATCCTTAAATAAATCCGAATCAAAATTGTTCAATCATCTGTACACTCTTATCTTGGGCTTTATATTCACCAAAAAGTAACCATTCTTTTTTTGAAAAGCGATGAATAAAACCAAAACTTCTTGTTCACTTCCAGATCACAACTCGTTTTTCTTTGTAAAGTAAAAAATAAACGCATAATCATAATTTTTTCTTGATTCATATTTTTCCTTCTTAGAAAGTAACATTGCAATGGAATGTTCTTTTTCTTTAAATTTTTGCAAATAGGCATGCTATCTTCTGATGTTCCAATTGTTCACATGCATTGTTTAGGTGGATAATTTGTGACAGTTAAGCTATATCGACTTAACTAACAGGAGGAAATTTTATGGCTATTACCGTCAATCTTTATTATCACGGAAAAAATGGCAGTGCTCGCAAATTCGCCGAAGAAATGATATCCAATGGTGTAGTTGATACTATCCGTCAAGAAAAAGGAAACTTAAAATATGATTATTTCTTGTCTCTAGACAATCCCGAAACATTGCTTTTAATTGATAGTTGGGAAAATCAAGAAGCAATTGATCTTCACCATTCTTCTAAAATGATGAAGCAGATTATCGAACTGCGAAATAAATATGATCTGCACATGGACGTTGAACGCTATATTTCCGATGAAGATGGTGTTCCTGAATCAGATCAATCGTTCATTCGCAAATAAAGAAAAAACCAAGTTGTGACGTTCTTATTTCACAAGAACAGCAACTTGGTTTTCTTTTAATCTTTATACTTAATATTAGCGACGAATACTTCCTTCTAATAAACGGTTCAAATCTTCTTCGGCAATGTAGTCAAAGCGTACAGATGTTTTATTGATCAAATAATCGAGACACTCATCGGAATAGCCACAAACTGTATATACAGATTGACGGCCTTCATCATAATCGAGTAAAACTTGGTTATTTTGAACACGGTAATGTCCTGTTCTTTCTTCAACCAAACGATCATTGCGGAAGTCATATTCTTTGAAGTCACCATCATCCCAGAAACATTGGCATGTAAACATATCTTTTGTGAAGTAATGAATCCAGTTCCCTAAGATTGCTTCACGAGGAAAACGAGCTCTAACTTGCGTACGTTCGTCGCGGCGTCCAACACGAATTGTTTCAATTGTTTCTGGAGTTGTTGTTTGTGTATTCAATAACTCTTGGGCAGTTTTTGCTAATTTTTTTGAATTTTCTAAACGTTCTTCAACACTGCGGATAAATGATTCTTTTGTTTTTACATCTTCAGGCAAGGAGAAAGATGTATCTGTTTTTAAATCACTCAATAATTTTTCTAGAGCTTGCATTTGTTCAACAACTTTTTCGTACATTTCCAAAACTTCTTGTTTATGACGTTGTTGTTGTAACTCCATTTCTTCTTCGATTTCTTCCATTACAACTTCGTTTTGTTCCGTGTTTTTCTGTAAATCAGAAAGTAAGTTTTTCCAAATGTTGATATCAGATGTATTCATCGTGGCTGTATCCCTTTCCGCTACGTTATTTTGTTGCATTGGCATTAAAATTTCTTTTGGATCCTCTTTATGCTCAATACCTTCATCACTTTCCTGTGCTTTTGGTTTAGATCGTTTTAAAACCGGGCGAACGAGTTCTTCTTTTTGCGCTTCGTCATTAGGCGTGGAGGAATAGGTAGTTCCCATATTCACTTCAACATTCGAATCATTGCTTTGCAAACCATGTGGACGAATTAATGCTTCTGCTAATAGATCATGAGGGTTGATCGGTGCATGTTCTTTAATTCTTAAGTTTTCGCTTGCAGTGGTTTCATCTAATTTCATGACATCGCGCGCCACAATTTCCGCTTCATCCACTTTCGAATTATCTTGTTGATTATTCGCTTTAAAGACATCAAATGGTAAATCAAGTGACCAGTCTGAGTTTTGATTTGGAGTTTTATTGATTTTATTGGACATATCGTTTTGTTGCATTCCTTCCTGGTTTATCGTTTCATTCAATGGAGAATCCATTTGTTTTATTTGTTCAGATTTCGTACCTTGAACCAAAATCTCTTCCCTTTGTTCTCGCTGGTCCGTGATTTTGGATGTGGATTGATCTAAGGCTGTTTCGCTTTGCGCTGCCTGTTTTGTTACGTTGAACTCGAGATTCTTATTGCGTTTTGTTTTTGCTTTATAACGAGCTCTAATTTTCTTATTTGATTTTTTCACAGTTTTCCTTTCTGGAACCAAAATTTCATTTTTTTAGAATTCAAGATTCTCAGTATTAGGTAAGACAAAGTCTTTTGTCACCCTACATTATGCAAAGTGATTAAATTTTGGTCAAATTTTGCTGATATCCGTCCGCTTTCTTAGCAATATTCAACTCAAAAATAGATATTTCAATTTCAACAATCCTTACATGTAATATCAAAATAATAAAGATTCACGCATCTTTCTTTCGTTAAAAAATCCGAAACTCATCCATTTAATTCTGAGTTTCGGATAGATTGATGCCGTGCTATTTATAGTTATGATTTAAAAATATTACGAATTACAGTCACCAGACCAATCAGCATTAAAATCGCTGCGAGAACTTGTTTAATCGTGGTTTGTGGATCTTCTTCCATCTTTTCATTGAACGTTTGAATTGAATCAGATGCTTTGTGTTTAAATTGATCCAGTTGCTCAGTTGCGTTAGTCGTCAATTTCGTACCTGTTTCTTTAATTTGATTCAATCGATCATTCATTCTTTCTTCCCACTCTAATTGATCTTGTTCATCGATTAATGGTTTAGGATGAACGTCCTCTTTTACGCGATGCTCAGATGCGATCTGTTCCCGAATTTGAGCTGGTGTAGGTTCTTGATTCATCAATTTATTGCGAATGCTTTCTACTCGTTTTTCTAATTCTGCAATTTTATTGAGTGCTTCTACACGTTCTTCATACATCTTCGCTAAAATTTGATGATCAATTTTCTTGCACTCTTCCATTGTTTCTTGTTGACAAGCTAATTCAGCTTCCTCTAATTGTTCTGGTGCATTTTCTTTTACTTGTTCGTCTGAAGTTTCTTCGATGACACGTTTATTTTCTTCCATATCCAAAGCCCTTCCTTTGTTCTTATTATGCGCAATATTTATGGGATTGAATACTCTTTCACACAAAAAGTTTCATTATTTTTATCATTTTATTTTCGTATCTTTGAACAGAGAAAATAAAAAGCACTCTTGACTCGAATGAATCTAAGAATGCTTTGCAGTGAATCAGATTAATTGATTAAAGTTCGATTTCTGCTTTCCAAAGACCATGGAGGTTGCAGTATTCGTAAACAGTTGCAAGACCTTTTTTATCTTTTGGATCAAATTCAGCAACTGGTTGTTCACCTGGAAGTAAAGTTGCTTTTTCTACACTACCGTCTGCATATTCAATCCAAATATTTGTAATCCAGTGGTTTTCAAGCATTGGGTGTAATGTAGAACCTACTTGAACTTTTACTTTACCATCTTCTAATTTAACTTCTGGTACGTGTTTTTCTTTTGCTGCATCTACTGCACCAGCAACTAATAATTTTGCAGGTTCGCCATTGATTGCAACTTCTACATCGGCATCAAGTGGTAAAACAACTTCTACGAGTTCACCGTTTGTTCCTTTAAATACTTTCATAATTGTTTCTCCTTATTCTTAATTAATTTTTTATACTTCGTTTTGAAGCATTTCTTTTCATGGCCTAATTTTCTCATGATTAGTCTATCCTTACTAGTCAAATACTCAAAATCTTTTAGATTTTTTTGGATCGATCGTCTCCATATTGAAGTTAAGTCTAATTTCTTCAATGAATATTTGATGAGTTTTGTATGTAACAAGCGATGATCTAGTTTCAATTGAACAAAAAGTTAAAATTCTTTTTATTCCCTTTGTTTTCTCAAGACTTTTCAAAAAAAGGCGGTATCATAGAAAAGATTGAAAGGAAGGTCAATATGTCAATTCAAATTCAGCTCCTTTCGAATGGAAACCTCCAAGTCAAAACTGACCAAGCAATTACTCTAGAGGATGTTTGGACAAAACTGGATCTTTCCAAAGAAAAGAAAAAGCATGTGCAAATTCTAAAAGGCGCACAATCTATCACAAACCCTCAAGAAGAAATCAACCCATCTGACAAAATCAGTGTGGTCATCGATGATACTTATGATTTTAATGAAGAAACTCCCGTATATTACGCAGGTATTGCGGTTGTATACGAAGATGACTGGTCGATTGTTGTCAATAAAAAACCATTTTTGTTAGTCCATGGTGATGGCTACAGCGAAGATACACTCACTGCACGTATCAATGCATACTTACAAGAAAACAATGCTCGTTTCCCTGCTTTAGCAGTCAATCGAATCGACTTAGAAGCAAGTGGACTTGTTCTATTCTCTAAACACCCTCTTGTAAAGTCTTATCTCGATAGCCAATTTGAAGATGGTACAGCAAAAAAAGAATACCTTGCGGTTGTCGATGGTCGTGTCGATCATCGTGAAATCGATATCAACAACCCTATTGCAAGAAATCGTCATGAAGCTGAAAAAATGATGGTGTTCAAAAAAGGCAAACCTGCTCACACTCATATTTCACGATTGAAATTATTTGATGACAAATCTTTAGTCAAAGCAAAGATTACTACAGGACGTAAACACCAAATCCGCGTCCATCTTGCTCATATTGGTTATCCAATTATGAACGATCCTCTTTATGGCATGGTACGCAACAACAAAGGATTGATGTTGCAATCGTATCGTTTATCTTATAAACAACCATTTACTCACGATACAATTTCTCTTGAAATCGATATGGATACTCGTTTTAAATGGTTTGATCCAAACCTTGCTAAAGAAGCTTAGTTTAAAATCCATTCACATAAAAAAGGGCCTTATCACTTTAAGGCTCTTTTTTCTCATCATTTTGTTGTTCATTATTCTTTGATTGTGCTTTATTGAACATCTTTTCGATTTTTCCTAACTGTTCTAAATAGATGTTCTCGATTATTTTCCATCGATCTTCTGTCTGTTCATTGTCTTTATGTTCTATTTTTGTTGTAACTTTAGTTACTTCACTTAATCGATGACGGTGATCCAGTTTTTGCAAAAAGTTCCAAGCCCAGGCAAGAACGATTTCATTTGGATAAATAGAGGCAAATGCTTGTAGTTTGCTTCTTGCTTCATATTCCCCATCACGACGCATAATCCATTGAAATAGACAGACGGCATTGATGCGACTGATATTTCTTTTGGAAAGTTGGTTGATCATTTCACCAATTTCATCTTGTGAAAGTTCATTTTCGTTTAATCGATCAAATAATTGTGCTAAAAAAGCAAACACATCCCACTCTTTATAGGCATCGATTTCGAATAGGTAAGCAAGCAATTCGACAAGTAATCCATATGATGCCCTTTCAAATAGTGTATCGGAAAGATCTGACTTTGAATTACCCACAGTTGCACGCGCAATACGATCGAGTCGTTCAAAATCAATATCGATCCCTTCTACTGCAAAACAAAATTGCAAATATCCGCTTAATAAATCCAATACACTTTGTTGCAAAAGAGCAAACGTGTAAATTGCCCCAGCCCGTTTTTGAAACAGTTTAAGTGTTTCAAAATAACCAACTTGCAGATTTTTCATACCCGAAGTCGCAGTAAAATCTAAAAAGTTCATCAAAGGTAAAATGGGCTTCATCATAAACACATCCAGTTTTGGATCGACACTTCGAACAACACCGGGTCCTTCTACATCAATTGCAAAAATATGGGAACAATTAAAGTCAGCTACTAAATCAATCGGGACGTTATCTGCATAACCTCCATCAATATATTGTTCGCCATTCATTTCTAAAACCGGAAATGCGGGATAACAAGAAGCAGACGCAATCAAGATATCTTTGGCATTTTCGAAATGCATATCTGCTTTTTGATAAGCAACTGGTTTTAATGTCGTAATATTAAATGTCATACACGCAAAATCGATAGGTGATTGTTTGAACGCTTGATGATCATACAATGAGTCAATCTTTGTTTTTAATGGTGAAATATCCATGCCTGATCTTGAAAAAATATACTTTTGTAAAAATGATCCAATTTCTTTGCGGTTTTTAATCCAAGTGCTGAGTGTTTCAGGAAAAGCAAATAAGTCTTTGGCGATCGCAACAGGTTCTAAATGTTCAACAAAATCAAGCATCAAATCCAAACGGTTTTGAACATAAAACGCTCCAACTAACGCACCAATGGATGTTCCCGATACCGCATCAAAATAAATTTCATTTTCATTTATCGCTTTCCAAAAACCGATTTCATAACAACCACGGGCTCCGCCCCCACCTAAAGCGAGTCCTTTGCGAATATCATCTTGTTTGATCCAATCTAAACTTTTCATGATTTTCCCCTTGTTTCCCATCATAAGCGTTCTCTAAACCATCTTTACCATCAAAAGGTCAGTGTGATCATCCAAACGGTATTGATCACTAAAGCACTTATGAATGGAATATAGGTTTTATGGGTGCATATTGCATCTAGTAACCCCATTATACTGGATGTGATTAATAAAAGGAGCAATCGCCAAAAGCCTAACACTCCACCAATCACAATTATATAAATCCAATCCGCCAAACCTAACCAATGAAAATAAACAGCAATCCCCATCATTCCTGCATATGCACAAGCCATAAGGCGCGAACAAAATTCAACCGGACAATAAGGGATGAATAAAATTGCGATCAATAGTAAGCAGAGCCATCGCAAAGAAAAATATTGAGTTGTCCAATCTTGATAGAACGCCAATACGCAACTAATCAAGATCATTAACGATAAAGTGTGTGGCCAAAACGAATATCGAAAGATCATTCCACTGATCAACACCCATAAAATTAAAAGACCATTAGAAAGTGGCTTAAATGTTTTGTAGATCTTGATTTGTTGAACTCCATAATAGATATGGATTGTCACTAAGACGAAAATAAAAACAATACTCGAAAAAAAATGATCCATACGTTTAGCGTACAGATCATGAATGACAAAATATTCAATGTATTATCGAATCAAAATGGTAAAGTCTATCTATTTTCACAATGCTAAAGTTCAAATCTCATCTATTGATTGAACTCAAGATGGATTTGTTTCGATTTAGGAATTTCAACAACGTTTGCTTGATGAAACGGCGTATCATTTAAATCAATTTTATAAGCTTGTAAATAATATCCTTTTTTATTCGGCGTTCCTTTATATTTTAAATCACCCCAAAGTGGCGTATGCAAATAAGCTAGGCAAGCGCGAATTTGATGAAAACGTCCTGTCATCAATTCAATTTGTGATAAATATAAGCCATCTTTTTGTTGAAGCGTTTTAACTTTCATTTTCGCTAGATCGTATTGATCTTTTGGCCGATCACTGACAAGAGCCCTAGTCCCCTCTTTTTTAAGATAAAGTTCAATCAAACCTTGTTTTGGATATTGATCGGTAATTGCTAGATAGTATTTATGAACTTGATTTTGCGCAATTGCCAAACTTAAATCTCGCGCAGCTTGGGCAGTTTTCCCCGCCAAAACAAGTCCAGAAGTATTGCGATCTAAACGATGAGCAATCGAAGGAGTGAATGATTGTTCAACATTCGGATCATATCTTTTATTGGCAACCAACCATGATAAAAAACGATCATTTAATGTATCTTGTTCTTTAGCCTGATCTTTCATCGACAAAAGGCCTGACGGCTTATTCATCACCACAATTTGATCGTCTTCATAAATGACATCAAGCTTTTTGGCTGGTTGGATCTTCTTTATTTCTTTTTCTAATAAATCAGGTGGTAAAAACAAAAGCAAAACATCGCCTTCAACAAGCTTTTGATCGTACTGCGCCCGTTTACGATTGACTTTTATTTTCTTATTACGAATCGCTTTATACATCGCACTCGTTTTCAAATTGGGATAGGCTTTTAATAAAAATTTATCTAGACGCTGATTGGCATCATTTTTAGAAATGATCACTTCTTGCATATTCTTATCCTCTTTATCCTTCAAATTATTTCAACTTTCATTGAGCTTAATCGATCTTTTCATATTGGGCAAGCTGTTGGAATGATGTTGGCATACATCCACATATTTCTGACAATCTGTTATTTTCTATTCTATTCAAGAAATCAAAAATAATCTTTTGTAAACGGTTCCACAAAAATGTACATGACACTTTCTGAATCTATTTTGTGATTTTTTGCACATATACCGTCAATATTCGCTTCATTTTGTATATTATTCATATTCTTAAAGCAAGAAATCTGAATTGTTTGATAGAGTATAGATAAGAATTGAGAGGAGAAAAACAATGAGAGGAGTATACAACTCAGTAACCGATATTCGTCGTAAAGTCTTTGCGGCAATTGCCGAAATGGCTTATGAAGAAGATGTAAATTATACAGAAAGATTAGAATCCATCCCTTACGAAATTATCGAAGGTAAACAAGCAAAATACCGTGATTCCATTTTCTTAGAACGTGCAATTATTGGTGAACGTTTACGTTTAGGAATGGGGCTTCCTGTTCGTGATATCACAACTGCAGGTGCGATTAGTGATGGTGTCGAAGAAAGTATTATTGCCGAAAAATTCTATGATCAACCATTGATTAATATTATTTCTTTTGCATGCCACGCATGCCCAGAAAAGAAAGTTATGGTTACCGATGGATGCCAAGGATGCCTTTCTCACCAATGTGTAGAAGTTTGTCCTAAAAAAGCAGTCTCTATCGTGAATGGTCGTTCTGAAATCAATCAAGACCTTTGTATTAAATGTGGTAAATGCCAAGATGTATGTCCATACAACGCAATCATCAAAATCGAACGTCCATGTGCTGCAAGCTGTGGTATGAACGCCATAACAAGTGACGAAGATGGAAAAGCAAAAATCAACTACGATAAATGCGTATCTTGTGGTCAATGTTTAGTAAACTGCCCATTTGGTGCAATTGTTGACAAAGGTCAAATTTTCCAAACGATTTATGCGATGCGCGAACATGAAGTTATCGCTGCCGTTGCTCCTGCCTTCATTGGTCAATTCGGAGCGAATGTAACTCCAGAACAAGTCATTGGTGGCTTAAAAGAATTAGGTTTCGCCGATGTTGTGGAAGTTGCGATCGGTGCTGACTTATGTACGATTGAAGAAGCAGAAGACTTCTTAAAGAAAGTTCCAGAAGAACTCGACTTCATGGCCACATCTTGCTGCCCAGCTTGGTCTGTTCTTGCGAAAAAAGAATTCCCACAATTCAAAGACAACATCTCCATGGCTTTAACACCAATGGTATTAACAGCTCGTATGATCAAAAAAGATCATCCAAACGCAAAAGTTTGCTTCATCGGTCCATGCGCTGCTAAAAAACTGGAAGCAAGCCGTCGTTCCATTCGTTCAGATGTCGACTTCGTTTTAACATTCGAAGAAGTAATGGGTATGTTCAGTGCTAAAAAAATCGACTTACCAACAATCACATGCGAAGAAACATTCGATAAAGCAACTGCTGCTGGACGTGAATTTGCAGTATCCGGTGGTGTTGCCAAAGCGGTTAAAACTTTAATCGAAAAAGAACACCCAGGTACAGTTGTTAAAGTTCAAGCTGCTGAAGGCTTAAAGAACTGCCGTACAATGTTGTTAATGGCAAAAGCAGGACGATTAAATGGGTACCTACTTGAAGGTATGGCTTGCCCTGGCGGATGCGTTGCTGGTGCAGGTACACTTGCTCCAATCGCAAAATCTTCTGCTGCTGTTAAGAAATATTCAAAAGACAGTGCAATGGCTACTGCAGATCTTTCTGAATTCCATGATCTCGTACATCCAATCTCTCATATGTACGATGCTCCAGAAGAAGAATAATCAAATCTGCTCACGATCACAAAAACTTTTATTTCAACAAACATATTGAATGATACGGACACTAGAAATAGTGTCCTTTTTTAGAATTCAGCAGAATATTTTGATTGACTAGACAAAAAAATCCCTTTTAGTGACGACTCGATGGAATTATTTCGAGTATCAACTAAAAGGGAACTTATCATTCGTTTTCTTTATTTTGTCGACTTTGTTTTATATCATCCAGTAAAAGCTTTGCCTTATATATCAAAATAAAAGGACCTAATATTGTAAAAAGAATGTGAATTATGTCCGGTGAATAATTATCCGTTACTATTTGTATCACCTGTCTTATATATGCTATTAAAACAACAACAAACCAGAAAATATGAGATTTTTTCATCAATATCAATCCCATTAATACGCTTGATAACTTGTCCGCCAATATGCATAAGGTGGTTCATTACATTGTTGAGAATGTGGAGGAAAAGGACATGGTTTCTTTACGATGTCTCGTATTACTTTGAATCTTTTTCGAGTTCCTACTGCAATCAAATTATCTATAACTTGCTTAGAAATTTCTCCACATACATCTACTCCAGATACCCCTTGGATCAATTCACACCCTGATATTACATCTCCAGCTGCATCCATAAATTTAAAAAGCCAAACTAAAGCTTCCCATAAAATGCTTCTTTTGTTCTCATTATAATTTTCTAACATTTCAGCTTCTTCTTTTGTTGGTGATGTTAAAACCACAAATTCAGTTTTAGATTCAACTATAGTAACAGAGGTTGTTCCATTACCATTAAATTGCACAAACACATTATCATCATTACGAGAAATATTATATTCATTTTCTATGAAATTTATAAATGCTTCGTCTGTCATAGTACCTTTAGTTCTTGGTGGTGGACAAGCGGTAATTTTGGTATTCGTGCTATCTAATTTATTTTCTTGAGCAAATACGGAAATACCAGAAGATACAATACAAGTTGATAAACATGTTAGAAAAACGGCGATTTTCTTTTGTAAAGACTTCATATATAATACGCGAATGATTAATTAGTTCATCCGTCTCCTTTCAAAGAAATTATAACAAAATGAAAACGCTAACACAAACATTTTTACATTCATAATTCCATTTTGTTTCGATCATATTGTAGGTCACCTTTAAGTTCATTTAAATTTTATAATTCTCCACTTTCAAATTGATCATAAATATGTTTAGCAAAGAACATCTCCTTCAAAAAAATCCTATCCATCCAAATTTGGGTATGAGATTACTCTTCGACAAAAATTAGATTTCTATTAGGACGAAACTTTAACTAGGCAATCAATCTAAAAACACTAGACTTCGAATAACAGTTTATTCACTTCACTGACAAGCTCATGTTTGAAGAAAGCTTGTTTAAGTTACCAGCAAAGATTTGAACTGTATCAAAA
>Peterbilt_p2__coassemble_618_pt1 | contig 23974 bp, 22 predicted proteins | sample Peterbilt_p2__metabat2_low_PE_005 | metagenome-assembled genome bin Peterbilt_p2
ACTGTAAAGCTGTAGCGCCGTATACGAGAACCGTACGTACGGTGCAATGAGAGGGACGGAAATTTAATTAATCCCCCTCTACCTTCTCAAGTCAGGAATGAATTGATTATTCGCTTTCTACAATAGGTTCGGCTTCTTCATCTTTGAGCAAGTATTTCCATTCGAAATGGTGATGGATGAAATAAATAGTCGCAATGGATAAGGCAACTAAAAGAACTTCTTGAGCGATTCTTGGTAAATGCCAAAGATCAATCCAACAAATACCAACATAAAGAAGTAAGAAGACTTCCAGATAGACAACTATCAACATCCAATAGCGACGGTTGGTGATGGCGCGTTTCATTTGAAAAGCAAAGCCAGCAAAAAGAATCATCATGGATATAGCCTCGGTCATCGCCATCCAAAGATTGGCAACTTCATTAGGATTGTTCGAAGGTTGTAATCCCGAAAATAAAGAATCAAGGGCGATAAAACCAATAAAAATTGCTTCATAACAAGTCCCTTCGACAAACCCGATCAAAAGGGCGTGGGAGCTTCGTTCTCGTTTAAATGAACGACCATAAAATAACAACGTAAAGGCGAGAATCAAAAAGGCGAAAGTCGCACAATAAACAACCGCAAAAGATGAAGTTTGCGCTAAGATTTGTTGGAACCAATCTTGATCATAGAAAATGGCAGGTAAAATCATCCAAACACAAAGGTAGGAGAGGATTAAAGCTGATGCGCCTTTAATTGCTGGTTTCCAACCTCCTTCTTGAATAAAACAATACAGTAAAATAGCGAGCATCGGTAAAACGGAGCTCATTAAAACAAGGACAATATGGGAGAATAGAAACATAGAAGTCTCCTTTCTAATATGGAATATTAATGGATTCAATGCGAATAGAAATTCCGTGTAAAGTTAAAACGTTATCATTATATCATTGCAATTGAAAATCAGAAAAAAGCGTAATGTTCTTTGAGCATATAAAATTGAGCAAAATAGAAAGTAGCTAAACGATTGCGAAACTAGACGATTTGATTTGTTTTTTAGACCAAAGATGGATTGATTAATAATCTGGATTACAATAAGAAGAAAGATAAAGTAGGTGATCGAAATGAAAGGGCATGGAAAGAAGGGTTCCGTAAAACGGAAAAAAACGTGGCGTATTTTTGGCTTGGTGGCCTGCATGAGTATGTCGATGGTTTTTGGTGGCTGTACCAAAAAAGATGTTGTGCGCGTTGCGGTCAGTGAAGAACAACACGTACAAATCTTCGCTGAATTGTTTTGTCAATTAGCAAAAGAAAAAGATATTCCATGTGAAACAAGGAAAACTCAATCCGGAATCGCGAATATTCATCCCGCATTAGAAAACGATTCACTACAAGTTGGGCTGGAATATACACAAACGGCTTGGTCAAATATTTTACAAAAACATACGACTTATCGTCCCAATGATTTAACCGAACTCCAGCGTGAATATCAAAAACGCAATTTGTATTGGTGTAATCTTCCACGAGTTGAAGATGCTTACTCATTAGCGGTGAGTCAAGAAACAGCAAAGAAATATGATCTGCAAACACTTAGTGATCTAGCTAAGGTAAGCGAGGCACTTGTTATTGGAGCCCCAACATTATTTTTTGAAGAAGCAGACGCATATCCTTTGATCAAGGAAAGCTATGGCATGAGCTTTAAGACAACGGTGAATATTTCTGAACAAGATGTAGCATCCAATATATTGGGTCAAAAAGTGGATGTGGTCTCTGCCCATTCTTTAGATGGCGGAATGCGAGCTGCAGACCTTGTTGTGTTAGAAGATGATTTAAATGTAGGAGTTGTTGCGACGGTGGGCGTTGTTATAAGCAAGCCGGCGATGATGGCACATCCCCAACTTAATGTTGTCGCACAAGAGATCGGTCGGATTTTGACGAGTGAGCAATTAGCGGATCTTTCGCAAGACGTTTTAAATGGCGTATCGACACCAGAAGAAATTGCTAGACAGTTATTGATCGAAAATGATTTGATTGAACCTAAAAATTAAAAAGCAAAAGAATAACGCAAAGGGGATTTTGTACGAAAAATCCTCTTTTTTTCTACATTTTTTTGAAACAATAAAAAAGTAGAAAAAAAGCGTGTTGCATAGAGTTGCCAAGCGGTGATGGATCATCGAAATAGATTGGTATTTAAAACTTAAATAGATGATTATGTATCATATATATAATATTAATTATCATATCATGCGAAAAGAAAGATAAAGAGGAATGTGGAATATAGTGCAACATAATGCAACATAAAAAAACAGGGAGAGCATAAAAAGAAGGGAAAAGACCTTAATTTTGAACGAATTATGCAATTGATGCACTGTTGCATTGCATGTTGCATTTGCACGGCGAATACAACATATTCGAAAAAAATAAAAATGTAATGCTTTTCAAAAGGTTATTCGCTATAATTAGGACGTACAGATTATAAAAAACGAACAAGTGGCGAAAAACGTAAGTGCTTTCGCAAAAAACGCTTCGAATTGCGCAAACGAATGCTTCGCAAGGATAAAGATTTGCAAATGAGACCGAAATTATTATGAAAATGTGACGCGAATCTCGGTTCTGATTTGTTCTGTGTTTTTATGATCAAAACGATTAAAAAAGTCTGCACAACACCTCTAATAAAGAAACAATACTTCTTGGTGCAGACAGGGGAGGATTTATGAAAAACTGGCAAAAATTTGCTGCGGCCGCATTAGCTGGATCTATGGCATTAGTAGGATGCTCCAATAATGGTGGTGGAGAAGCATCATCCACAGCAGCAGCTGGAGATGCATCAAAAGGTAAAGTTTATTATTTAAACTTCAAACCAGAAGCTGATGCAGCTTGGCAAGAAATGGCTAAAAAATATACTGAAGAAACTGGAACAGAAGTACAGATCGTTACAGCTGCAAGTGGTAACTATGAAACAACATTAATGTCCGAAATGGGCAAAAGTAGTGCACCAACTTTATTCCAAGTTAACGGTCCTGTAGGTCTGAAAAACTGGGAAGATTATGCATATAATTTAGCAGATACTCCAATTGTTTCTGAACTGACAAGCAAAGATTACACTTTAACAGGCAGCAATGGCGATACAGCAGCAATTGCTTATGCAGTTGAATCTTATGGAATTATCACAAACGTTGAATTATTAGAAAAAGCTGGTTATACAACAGACGACATCCAATCTTTTGAAGATCTGAAAAAAGTAGCTGAAGATATCCAATCTCGTAAAGATGAACTCGGATTTGCAGCATTCACATCCGCTGGTATGGATGGTTCCTCTGACTGGCGTTTCAAAACTCACTTAGCAAATATGCCTTTATATTTCGAATATAAAGAAGATGGCGTATCTGATAAAGAAGAATTGAAAGGTACTTATTTAGACAACTATCGTCAGATTTTTGATCTTTATATCAACAACTCCACTACTCCAGGTGCAGATTTAGCAAGCAAAACTGCAGATGATAGTGAACGTGAATTCACAAGTGGTGAAGCAGTATTCTTCCAGAACGGTTCTTGGGAATACAACAACTTAATCGATGCTGGCATGACTGATGACCAAATCACAATGATTCCTATTTATATCGGTGCTGGCGATGAAGCAAACCAAGGTTTAACAACTGGTACTGAAAACTACTGGGTTGTCAATAAAGATGCAAATCCTGATGATATTGCAGCTACGTTAGAATTCATGAACTGGATGGTTACGAATAAAGAAGGTACAACATTCATGGCTGATAAATTAGGATTAACAATCCCATTTAAAAAAGCAAAAGAATCTCCAAACGTATTTGTTAAAAAAGATATTGAATTAACAGCTGAAGGCAAAACTCCAGTATCTTGGAACTTCCCAACAATGCCATCTGAAGAATGGAAAAACGGTGTTGGTGCAGCATTAACTGCTTACGCAGCTGATCCAACAGATGCAAACTGGGATGCAGTAGTATCTGCATTCGTTGATGGCTGGAAAGCTGAAAAAGAACTCACTAAATAAGGTTTAAATCAACCGTCATTCACCCAATAGAATTAAATGAAACAATGAAATGCGCAGGTGGGGGAAATAAGCTTTCTGCCTGCGCTTTCTACTTTTCATAAATAGCTAAAAATGAGTTATAAATTCATATATTTGATTTATTCCATAAAACGATATCGAAAATGTTTGCGATAAGTGATCGAAATTTCTAAAGATGGTTGGAATGATCATATATTGTGAACAAAAAAGAAAGCTCGAAACAAGGAAATTGAAAGATAGGAGAAGACTATGGAAAAGGCTCTAAAAAAATATGCCTGGATCTTCGTTCTTCCGACATTGGCAGCTTTCACGATTGGATTTATCATCCCATTCTTTGAAGGTTTGTATTTGTCCTTCTGCCAATTTACAACAGTAGGAAATGCAAAATTTATCGGAATTTCGAACTATATTAATGCGCTCGGAGACCCTCAATTTATTCAATCCGCATGGTTTACCATTTGTGTAACTGTAGTGAATATCCTGGCAATTAATATTTTGGCATTTGCGCTCGCAATGGCTTTAACAGAAAAATTAAAAGGTACAAACTTCTTTAGAACAATCTTCTTTATGCCAAACTTAATTGGTGGGATCGTTCTAGGTTACATTTGGCAGATTTTAATTAACGGGATTTTGTCCTTATGTGCACAACCATTGTTGAAGTTGAATCCAACCGCTGGGTTCTGGGGCATCATTATTTTGATGTGCTGGCAACAGATTGGTTATATGATGATCATTTATATCGCGGGTCTGCAAAACGTCCCAGATGATTTGATTGAAGCAGCCAAAATCGATGGTGCGAATGATTGGCAAATTTTATGGAAAATTAAAATTCCAATGATGATGCCATCGATCACGATCTGCGTATTCTTAACGCTGACAAACTCTTTAAAATTATTCGATCAAAACTTAGCTTTAACCGCTGGCGAACCAAGCCACGCAACCGAAATGCTCGCGATGAACATTTACAACACATTCTACTTCCGTGCAGGTCCAGCATGGAAAGGAATTGGTCAGGCTAAATCGGTTATTTTCTCCATTGTGGTCATCCTCATTGGATTCTTGCAGTTGAAGAGCACAAGAAGTAAGGAGGTTCAAGCATAATGAAAGAAAGATCAAAAGTATTTCAGATCCTCCTGTTTGTCTTGATGTGTGTCTTAACGGTTTTGTGGGTTTATCCAATTTTTATGATTTTGGTCAACGCCCTCAAAGTCGAAAGCGCCATTACAACAAGTACTGTATTCAGCTTACCTAGTGCTGAAAAATTTGCGGGTTTTGAAAACTTTGCGAAAGCATTGCATTCGCAAGGATTCCTCGCTTCTTTAGGGTATTCAACATTAATTACGGTGACTTCCGTTGCAGCGATCATCCTTTGTTGTTCGATGTGTGCATGGTATATCACTCGTGTGAAATCAAAAATTAATAACTTCTTATATTATCTGTTTGTATTCTCCATGGTTGTTCCATTCCAAATGGTCATGTTCACCTTGTCCCAAACAGCAGATATATTAAAACTCAATACGCCATATAACATCTGGATCATTTATTTAGGATTTGGATCCGGTTTGGCTGTCTTTATGTTCGCGGGATTTGTTAAATCAATTCCTGTTGAAATTGAAGAAGCAGCATTGATCGACGGATGTTCCCCATTGCAGATTTTCTTTAAAATTGTAGTTCCAATTTTAAAACCAACAATGGTATCCGTAACAATCTTGCAAGCAATGTGGGTTTGGAATGACTATCTATTACCAACGCTGGTATTGGATATCACCAAATACAAAACGATTCCAATGCTGATTCAGCACTTCCGTGGAAGCTATGGACGTGTAGCGATGGGACCAATGATGGCATCGATCATCATGACCATCATCCCAATTGTTATTGTTTATATTTTAGGTCAAAAACATATTATTAAAGGCGTTGCCGCAGGTGCGGTGAAAGGATAAGTCTTTTGGCAAAAGTCACCATGAAAGAAATCGCAAAAGCATCGGGGTGGTCTTTAGGGACTGTCTCGCGTGTGCTAAGCGATGCACCTGGTGTCAATGAAAAAGCAAGAGAAGAAGTTTTACAAACAGCACGTCGTTTAAACTATCAGAAAAACGATATTGCGAGTGCCTTACGGCAAAAAAGACCAGAGGGAATTTTCATCGTCGTTGTCGCAAACGGAAGCCCAATTTTTGATCAACTCGCATTTCGCTTAAAAGAACGCCTAGAAACTCTTGGTAAACGGGTCCATTTGTTGAGAGTCCAACCCGACCAAGATGAAGGAGAACTGACATTAAGCCAGATGCGACAATCGATGCCAAGCGCCATTGTATTTTTAGGCACACGGCGTGAAAAGCTTCGTAAGTTATACGGCCGGATCCCCATTCCGGCCGTTTCTGTTGGTGCGAATTTGGGCAACTGGCCCGATACGAACCTCGTTTCCTTCTCGTTACCCGATACTGAGATTTTTCAACAAGTCACAGAGAGTTTATTTGAAGAAGGTAAAGATGAAATTGGTGTGATCATGAATGATCGCTTTGCCTATAGTGAACTGGCGGATCGTTATTTAGGAATTCAATACGCCTGCTATTCACGAAATCGAATTTTGCAAGAAAATGAAATGACGACGCTTCAACCTTCTACTTATGAAGGTGGATATGAAGGTTTAAAACAATTGCTGGCTAAAAACGGAAAATTAAATGCGGTATTAGTGGGCAATGAAGAACAAGCGATTGGTCTTTTACGCGCCGCAAAAGATTTAAATATTGTCGTTGGACAAGATCTTGTTGTTTTTGCGATGGATTTAAGTGAGGCTTCTCATTATTCCATTCCCCGACTTTCGGGAATCAAACGCGACTTAGATCAAGATGTCATTCATATCATTGCCACGTTAAACGATTTAGAAACTAAATTTTCTAACGAAGTACCAAGACATCAAGAACTAGCATGGTCTGTCGAATGGCAAGATTCTTGTTGGCGAATTGAAACGATTGAATCGCTCAAGTAAAAGGAAAATGAGACGATTTAAAACTTGCAACACCATTGACTGAGGAAAAGTAAAATTGAATATTCAAACATAAATGAGTCATTGAAATCATAGAGATCATGTGCGTTAAAGTTGAATGCACATGAAGAAAGGAATGATGATTATGAGAAAAAATGGAGTGCTCCTTCACATCACAAGTCTTCCAAGTAAATACGGAATTGGAACGCTAGGGAAAGAAGCATATGCCTTCGTTGATTTTCTAAAACGCGCCGATCAACAAATTTGGCAAGTATTACCCGTATGCCCAACCGGATATGGAGATTCTCCTTATGCTTCTTATTCCACATTTGCGGGAAACCCATATTTAATTGATTTGGAAACATTAGAAGAAGAAGGACTATTAAAACCAGAAGAATATCAAAATTTAACTTGGTATGAACAAGAAGACCAAGTAGATTTTGGTAAAATGTACACCCAACGTTATCCAATTTTAGAAAAAGCATCGAGTCGCTTTTTACAAAATCCAACACCAGACTATGTAGAGTTCTGCAAAGGCCATGCAAGTTGGCTAGATGATTACGCTTTATTCATGGCATTAAAAGATTTACACCAAGGTAAACCTTGGTTGGAATGGGAAACCCCTTATCGCAAATATGATGCCAAAGCGGTTCAAGCTTGGACACAAGACAACCAAGCACGTGTGGATTACTACAAGTCTTTACAATATTTTTTCTTCACGCAATGGGAAAAACTGCGCCAATATGCCAACAAAAACGGCATTTCCATTTTAGGTGACTTACCTATTTATGTCGCATTAGATTCTGTTGATGCTTGGAGTCATCCAGAGTTATTCATGTTTGATGAAGATGGAAAACCATCCTTAGTTGCGGGATGCCCACCTGATGGCTTTTCGGAAGATGGTCAGTTATGGGGAAATCCAATTTACAATTGGGAATATCATAAAGAAACTGGCTATGCATGGTGGATTAATCGAATCGATCATGCGACAAAGGTTATGGATATTTTACGAATTGACCATTTCCGTGGCTTTGATTCCTACTATGCAATTCCAGCGGGAGCAACGACTGCTAAAGTTGGAGAATGGTTACAAGGACCAGGAATTGATTTATTTAAAGCAATTGAAGCAAAACTAGGTAAGAAAGAAATCATTGCCGAAGATTTGGGATACTTGACTGATTCTGTAAAACAATTGTTGGCGGATAGTGGATTTCCAGGAATGAAAGTTTTAGAATTCGCATTTGATTCTCGCGATGGATCTGGTGCTGAATATTTACCTTATAACTATCCTAAAAACTGCGTTGCTTATGCCGGGACACATGATAACGACACGATTCAAGGTTGGTTTCAAATGATCAACGATGGAGATCGTAAATACGCGCAAGACTTCATGGATGCCTACAATCCTGGCGAATACCATTGGGAAATGATGCGCACGGTGATCGCTTCTCCAGCCGATACAACAATCGTGCAAGCGCAAGATTTATTAGGATTAGATTCTTCTAGCCGCATGAATACACCAGGTAAAATGGGTGGAAACTGGACTTGGCGTTTAAAACCAGGGCAGATCAATGCTGATGTAGAAGGAACATTAAAATGGGTGACTGACTTATATGGACGTGCCCCAATGAAGAAAAAAGTAGTCGAAGACGAAAAAGAAACTGAAGAAAAAGAATAATTGTTGTATTTGAGGTGGATCAAAATACAGACAATTAAAAAATCCGCAAACGACCGTCCAGTTTATGCGGATTTTTTAAAGAAAAAGGTGGAACAAAGATGTGTGAAAAATCACATCTTGATTCCACCGAATTTGATTTTGATTAACGGTTTTTATTGCGACGATTGCTTTTCCATTTCTCGAGGCGACTTTCAATTTCTTGTGCTTCGCGTTTGGAAATCATATATTTCCCTTTTTTGCAGGATAATTCAACGAGGCGAGAACCATAAGGTTCAAGAGAATGAATCGTTGAATAAGGGATTTCTTGATCGTGATAAACCAAAGCCTGAGTTCCAAAAATGATGCGTCCATCATGCCAATGTTGAACCGCTTTGGACGCTAAGAAAATCGCAATCCCGATAAAACATAAATATTCTGGGGGAAAGGAATCGGTATTCGTCAAATTTTGACTTTGAGTCGAGAACGATAAAACAAAAAAAGCCATCACGATATCGAGAAAGAGCCAACCTTGATCGAACGTCGCTTTGGTTGAACCGTTGTGCATTTTCATAAAATTACGTTGAACATCAAAACTCTTTTTAATTGCCGCGACTTGTTTGAATAGAACAATCGTGCTCAATGCACATAACAAAATTCCGAGTGCCCATAGTGTAAAAAAAGCCATACTTAAACCTCAATTTCAAATTTATTCAAAAAATATAGTGTAAAACATTTCATTTTTAGAATGCTAGAAAGAATCTAAAGTGCAAACGCTTTACATTGGAAACTAAAATAAAAAAACATTGGAAATTAGCCTTTTTTAAAGGAAAACCTTAGAGTTCTAATAGAAGACTAAGTCAACAAATTTAAATGGCAAAAATCCTTATAAATTATAGAGCCTCCTCTTAGATTTAGAAAGAGATTCAAAAGTCAAAATGTATATAGTTTGCTGATGAGGATTCTATGTAGTCAAAGATAACAGGATCAATTCCTGTATGCATGAAAGGATTATGAACATGGACATGAATCAAACTCTGCAGGGTATTGCTTCACACTATTATGGTAAAGAACTAAAAGATTGCAATCCACGTGAAGTTTATTATATTCTGCTCGATCTCACGAAAGAATTACTGAAAAGTGTTCCTTCCATTGAAGGAGATCGCAAAATCTACTATATTTCTGCCGAATTTTTAATTGGAAAATTATTATCGAACAACTTAATCAACTTAGGATTATACAAAGAAGTTCGTGATATTTTAGAAGCAAACGGAATTTCTTTAGCAGAAGTTGAAGAATACGAACCAGAACCATCTTTAGGAAATGGTGGTTTAGGTCGTTTGGCAGCTTGCTTCCTTGATTCGATCGCAACATTAGAACTTCCTGGTTATGGAGTGGGATTGAACTACCATTGTGGTCTGTTCCACCAAAAGTTTGAAAACAATAAACAAAAAGAAATCCCTGATCCATGGCTTTCTGATAACTGCTGGGTACAAGATACAGGCAAGTATTACCCAGTTCACTTCAAAAAGGGAACATTGTATGCGCACTTATACGCAATCGATGTTGTCGGCTATACGAAAAAGAAAAACCAATTACTGTTATTCGATTTAGATTGTGTAGATGAATCCATTATTCGTGATGGCATTTCTTTTGATAAAGAAGAAATTCCAAAAAACTTAACACTGTTCCTCTACCCAGATGATAGCGATGAAAATGGCCGCTTATTACGCGTTTACCAACAGTACTTCTTAGTTTCTGCTGGTGCGCAAATGATCTTGGAAGACATTAAAGCGCACGGTTGGTCTTTAGATACATTAAGCCAACACGCCGTAATTCAAATTAACGATACGCACCCATCTATGGTCATTCCTGAACTGATTCGTTTATTAGTTGCAGAAGGAATGGATATGGATGCAGCAATTGAACAAGTAGAAAGAACTTGTGCTTATACAAACCATACAATCCTAGCGGAAGCATTGGAAAAATGGCCAGTTCACTTCTTAAACGAAGTGGCACCAGATTTAATGCCAATTATTGAATACTTAGATCAAAAAGCACGTCAACGTTCCAATAACCCAGCTACTGCAATCATCGATCAAGAAAATCGTGTTCATATGGCACACATGGATATCCACTTCTCTCAATCCACAAACGGTGTTGCTAAAATCCACACAGATATTTTGAAAAACACAGAGTTACATGATTTCTATGAACTCTATCCATATAAGTTCAACAATAAGACGAATGGGGTAACGTTCCGTCGTTGGTTACAAGCATGCAACCCAGAATTAACGGCTTGGATCATCTCTAAAATTGGCGATAGCTTCTTAAGCAAAGCGGAGGATTTAACAAAATTACTCGACTATGTCGATGATGAACAAGCTTTAGAAGAGCTCGTTGCGATCAAAAAACAGAAAAAAGAAGAATTGGCAACATTCTTAAAAGCACGCCAAGGTATTGAATTAGATACAGATTCGATCTTCGATATTCAAGTGAAACGTCTGCACGAATACAAACGTCAACAGATGAACTTATTATCTGCAATCGCAATGTATCAAGAAATCAAAGCGGGCTACCGTCCAGATCATAAAGTTACAATTATCTTTGGCGCTAAAGCAGCACCTGCTTATGTTCTAGCAAAAGACATTATCCATGCGATTCTTGTTTTCTCTAATATCGTAGCTAACGATCCAGTAGCGAGCCAATACATGCAAATCGTGATGATTGAAAACTATGATGTAACATGTGCCGAAAAACTGATCCCAGCAGCGAATATTTCTGAACAAATTTCTTTGGCATCTAAAGAAGCATCCGGAACATCAAACATGAAATTCATGCTCAATGGGGCAGTGACATTAGGTACTGATGATGGGGCCAATGTTGAAATTCACAAATTAGTTGGTGATGAAAATATCTTCATCTTTGGTAAAGACAGTGACACAGTCATTGATCATTATGCAAAAATGGATTACCGTCCAATGGATATTATCCAAGCCAACAACAAGATCGGTGAAATTGTCGACTTCCTTGTGAGTGACGAAATGATGAAAAATGGCGATCCAGAATCTTTACATCGTTTATATAACGACATTTTAAATAAAGACTGGTTCATGGCTCTTCTTGACTTAGATGCTTACATAGCAGCACGTAAAGCAGCTTATGCGGCTTATGAAGATCAGAAAAAATGGGCAAGAATGGCTTTGATCAACATCGCCATGGCAGGTTACTTCTCTTCTGACCGCACAATTGCTCAATATAACAATGATATTTGGCACTTGAAAAAATTAGGTGTGTATACCGACCAAGATGTTGAACTTGTAAGTGCGCAAACTTTAATGGAACAAAAGAAAGCTGCAAAAGAGGCTCAAGCAAAAGAAACAGCTAAAATTCCAGCAGCAAAATCAGCGCCAGTAAAGAAAGTAAACCCAAATAGAAAACCTTCTTCTAAAAGATCTAGTGCTAAAAAAATCAAAAAATAGAGAATAAACCGAATTTGAATAGCCTATTCAAAACTTGGCTAGTATAAAAAGACAAATCCCTTTTAGTCGACCTCGATATGAATAAACAAGAGGTCTCTAAAAGGGATTTTTGGTAAAAATGAAAATCCGAAAGAAAGTGATGATAGAAAATTTGAGCATTCAATTATTGAATGATATGTTTGTCAATGGGAGATATTATAATTCTTGAAAATAGGGTACAAAATTAGTAATATTAATCTGCATAGTTGGAGGATATATATATCCTTTAAAAAGCCATTGGATGTTGGTAGCGTTCGATGGCTTTCTTTTACTTATCTAATTTCCATTTGTAGTCTGGATTTTCTTTTAATTTTTGTTGGTAATCTTTACGATAATCATTTAAACAAAGTGGATTTGCACATCCTGCCCAGTCATCTGGCTCTGCTTCCATCAATCCATCGTCTTCCCAACCGCAAAACGGGCAAATATCAAAAGAACTTGTGTCTTCAAATTCATACTTTCCACACACCGGACAAATATGTGGGGTAGCAACATAATGATCTTCTAAATAATCATATTCTGGATTTTCATCAAGTTTAGACTGATACCAAGCTTTATAGTCATTTAAGGATAATTCGTTCGTTAGATTAGCCACGTCTGGATGTTCTGTTTGATATAAGTCATATTCCCATCCACAACATGAACAAAAATCATCTTCTTTACCCTCATAATCCGGATCTTCTTTTTCTAAATCTGTATCATCTGCAAAATAATATTTATGGCATACAGGACATTCCATGGGTTTGAAATTTTTAATGGTCATGTTTCTTTTTCCTTTTCTCGTTTTTTTGTTTTCTATAGTATTTATACCCGTTAGAAGGCTTGAAATATGTAACAACATATCCTTTTTTTGTTACAATCACTAATTCATCTGTTTTTTTGTTGTATTTGTATGTAGAACCATTTCTGTCGATAAAACTGACACAATTTTTTCTGTCGATGGTATTCGCGAATTTGATCGCATGTGCGATATAAGAATTAATTGTATCTGATTTAACCTGTGTTCCATGATTTTTGTAATGCTCAGACAAAGTGTTTTTATTAAAATCTTTCGCCCATGCAAAACCTATACTATCAGATTCATGGCCGCTTGAACCACCTCTTGAATTACCATAACGATTGCTTGGTCCTTTAGTTGCCATGACGACTAACCTCTTTTACACGTTTTGCAATCCAAGAATCATAGAATACAAAATCATGATTTTCTTTGACATCATCGAAGATTTTCCCTGACATTGTTCCATATACAATAATTTTTTCTGGCTCTAATTCCGCAATTATTTTTTCTAAGAAACAAAGCCACTCACATTTTTCTGGAATTGTTTTTATAAATCCATGTGTTCCAATGGCAATAATAGAATGTTTTGGAATGGTTTCTAAATATTCTGGTATTAATTCATCAATACCACATCGTATATTTGGAATAATTGGAATTCCGTTACTTCCAAAAAAATACGTAAGAGATAAATTGTCATTCATTTGGGATTTTTGTTTAATAACAGGCATATCAGAATGTACACTAAAGTCAAATCCTATAATTCCAGCAGTCTTTTTGAAAAAGTTTAAGTACTTTTTAGGATTCCTTCTTACTCTTTCAAATGTTTCATCTGGTTCGAAAAAACAAATAAATGTTTTAGATAAATCTCCACGATATGTTATGGCCTTGTTAAATGGCATGATATCGATTGGTATGCATTTTGAAATCATATTCTCTTTCAAAATGGGATACTCTTCTTTTTTGGTAAAGGAAGCTCCCTCTACTAAATAAGCTTGAAATGAATCAGGAATTTCTTTTTTGAAATAATTCATATGGATTCTCCTTAATGTTAAATATTTGGATAGGATGACATATGAAACTCATTCATAGTTGGAGGACATATGTATCCTTTAAACATAAACTGTTTTCATAAAAGTGATTATTGGTAGTAATCATTTTGTTCATAGTACCCTCATAATAAACCACCTCCTTTAATATTTTTTTCGTTTTCCGGCAAATGCCTTTGAAACGCCGCATTGTTCAATAATTTCTTCTTTGGACAAATTTTTGGTTCTCTCATAATTCATCATGTACTCCCCTGTGATAGCTTTCACTTGCCATTCGACGCTTTCATAGCAATTTAATTCTCCATCTTGAAAACTTCTTTCATATAGAGGAACAAATCCTAATGTGTATAAGAATGGATGGAAGATTTCATGCATGATGAAACCTCTATATGCACCAATGCCTCGAATTGCACCTTCATAAACATATTCTTTTATTTCTATAGTGTAATTTCCATTTGGCTCAAAATAACCCCGTGCAGGAACATTAATTTCAAATGAATTATCATCTACAATTTCATAATGTGCAAAGGGCATAATGTCAGTTATTTTATCCAAAAGTTCCACAACGGGTTTATATAATGAATCTTTTGTCCCTACCAAAATATCAAATGCAGCAGCAAGTTTTCTTAATTCAATTCTTGTGGTTGGCTTGGTTTTGTAATCCATTTATTCATCTCCTTTTAATAACTCAATGATTTTTTTGCTTGTTTCTTCATCCAAGTTGGGAAATGAACGTTGGAATTGAAAAGCTAAGTTTTTCTGTGATTCATTGCAATTTAAAATATTGATTTTAACTGTGTCAGTAGATTCCTCAATTGCGAGTTTAAGCTTTTTCCTTTCTTCACTTGATAAATTATAAATAGAGCACAATTTTTCATACCAATCTGTGGGTATTTTCTTTTTCCCGTTTTCGACAGCGGATAAAAATGGTGTTTTTACATTCAGTTTATCTGCTGTATCTTTCATCAATAGATTGTTTTTAATTCTTAATATTCGCATATATTCTCCAAATTTAGTGACAGCCATGTCTATTCCTCCTTGTAATATCCTTTACAATTTTATTATATCCAATTAACCAAACAAAGCAATATAAATTAACCTAAAAAGGTTAAATAAATACTTGCATATCTTGAGATACAGAAAACGAAAAATGTTAAACTAAGTAAAGATTGAAAGTTATTTAAGCGAATAATAAAACAAGCAACATTAAACCAATCGTCAAAATATATAAACTATATCCCGAAAGCTAGATACATCTTTTAATAAGAATCCAATCGCTATTCTAAAGAGATGAAATATATTGTCGATAGTAGGCTTTATTTTAAATGATGTGACTATGATGATTATTGAGTTAAAGTCAGTGAAGGAAAAGTGACTCCCCCGTAATTACTGAAATGGAATTTTAATTTTAATTTGCTTATGCACTGCGATTGTTTGGATCATATGGAAAATTGCATTAGAGAAAGGATTGCTAGATGGCTATGTCAAAGGTTATGCAGAATTGCTAGATGATAAAATATTGAAGGGATAGCATAGTAATTACATATTGGAATTTGCCCCACAAACATGTGTATGGTTTAGTTGATCATGTAGATCTATGTTTATCTAATGAAAAAATAGAATAAATCGACATGAGTCGTTAATGATATGTTTGATTTAGGGAGAATTTCGAAAAGTGTTTCATGGATACACAAAAATCCCTTCCTGTTTTTAATGGGCAGGAAGGGAGAAAAAATCAAAATGATTGATGATAATTGATCAAATGATGCGTTATAAACTTTGTTTAAACAAGCATTCCACCATCAACAGATAAAACGGTACCGGTGATATAACTTGCTTTGTCAGATGCTAAAAAGACAAAGGCATTGGCAATGTCTTCTGCCTCACCAATTCTTTTCATTGGGATGGCTTGAATCATTGGTTGAATCATCTGTTCAGGCAAAGCACGAACCATGTCTGTAGCTGTGATTCCCGGTGCAACGGCATTGACGCGAATATTGTATTTTCCAAGTTCACGAGCTAAGGAAATCGTTAGACCATTGACCGCAAATTTAGAAACTGGATAAGCAACCCCAGAAGGCTGACCTTGGCGAGAAACCATACTCGATGTGTTTAAAATCACGCCGTGTCCTTGTTCTTTCATGATTTTTGCAGCGGCGTTAGCACAAACAAATGTAGCATTGACGTTGAGATCCATGACTTTTTTAAATAATTCGAGTGTGTAATCCATAAATGGAGTGGATTCGGAGAGGCCGGCATTGTTGACTAATACATCGAGGGAGCCATATTTTTCTTTGATGTCGTTAAAATCAGCAAAAATTGCGGCTTCGTCGGTTAAAGAAGTCCATCGTCCTTCAACATGATCATGATTTAATTCGTTTAATGCTTTGGATACTGTTTCTTGGCGAGAACCATACAAAACGACTTGGTAGTCAGCTTCTAAAAAAGCTTTAACGGTCGCAAATCCAATCCCGCGGGTACCACCGGTAATCACACAAACTTTATTTGGCATATTCTTGCTCCTTTCGTTCCAGTAGGAATTAGTATAGTTTTAGTATAAGTGATTTCGCTAAAAAAATAAAAAAGATTGTGAAATATTTTAGGAAAATAACATATTTAAAGTTGCTCTATCCATTGATGAAAGGGATGGGTCAAAAAAAGAAGCTACAGAATTTGTGATGCGTCCTTGTAAAGTAGACACTATGAAATAACTAAATATAGTTGTGTATTGGTAATGAATGGCTAGCCATTCATTACCAATTTTTTTTGCTCGATTTTTTTCCAGAATTTCTGGATTCTCAAATTCGGTTGAATTGGATATTGTGCTGGATGATCCGTTTTGAATGCCTCTGCTCGCACTACGGCTGGTGTTTTTCCATGAAAACGTTCTTGTGGATATTCGTTCATATAAAATTCAATGGTCTCTGATACAGCTTGGATGCAACTCTCTATTGAATTGATTTCTGGGTGCAGAATAAAGAGTATGTCTTTTACAATTCCTTGAAATCCTTCCATACTTGCGTTGTCTATGCATCTTCCAACCCGAGACATAGATTGTTGAATCCCCATTTCCTCTAGCCAATGACAGAATACGGGACGCGTATATTGAAAACCTCTATCTGAATGGAATAGCTGGCATCCTCCTGGATTCTTCTCTAATGCTTCTCTTAATGTTTCATCAACAAGCACGGAATTGTTTTTCGTACTGACTTTCCATGATATAACGCTGCGATCATACAAATCTAAAATCGAAGAAAGATAAAGTTTTTGATTTGTTTTCGGTACTTTGATTTCAGTAATATCAGTTACCCATTTTTGATTCGGTGCAGTACTTTCGAAATCTCTATTCAAAATATTTTCTGCAGTTTGTCCAGGATTAGATTTTATCCAAGTATGTTTCTTTGGACGATAAACAGAAAGAAGATTCAATCTCGCCATGATCCGATACACTTTCTTGACACCTACTTCAATTCCATAGATGTCCTTCAGTTTTCTGGACATTTTTCTACATCCATATAAACGTTTCTTTTTCTTTGCGAGTTCTTGGATTTTTTCGATCAGCTCGATTTCATCTGGATTTGGTCCTTTTTCCTTGCGATGAAGCCATTTATAGTAAGCCGCACGACTAATACTTAAAATTTGGCACATTTCCCGAATCGGCCAATTTTTTTGAACGTGATATTGTTCGATCAGTTTATAGTCATGTTCTTTCCATTCTTGCATTATTTGATTTCGTTTGACTCGACTATATCGTTCCACCATCTCCTTTCTGTTGCTTCGGCTTTTTTTAAGAGTTCATTCTCCATTTCAAGATGACGATTAATCGCTTGTAGTCGTTTCAACTCTCTACGTAACTGTTCATTCTCATCGAGTTCTTCTTTAGGGACTCTTTTCCCTCGTCGATCCAGCAGACCTTCTTCACCTTGCTCGTTGAATTTGATAACCCAATCTCTGACTTGAGAATAGCTGCATTCAAAATGAGCAGCAGTTTCTTTATAGCTACAACCATGAGCGTAATACCATGCAACAATTTTGCGTCTTTCTTCTAAAGTTGTTTTCTTTCTAGGTGCCATGTATACCTCCGGCTGAGGAGTGTAATCCTTCAGTTCGTTCGTTTTTTTAGTATACTTCTTAACCCAGTTGAAAACGATCGAATCAGATGGAATTCCATGACGAGTAGCAAGGGTTTTTAACCCACCTTGCCCACTTAGATATTCTTGGCAAACAAGTTCTTTGAACTCTTTAGTGTATGAGCTATTAGATGGTCTGGCTTTAAATGCGTCGACGCCATTACATTTATATTGCCGAGCCCAAGTGAAAATTAAATTGCGCCCTGTCGCAGACATATTGAGGGCTGACGCAATAGATGAAGCAGACATCATATGGTTGAGGTATTGATGAACTGCCCAAAGTTTTTGTTCAGCAGTATATTTTGTTTTTCTAGACATAAAAAAGTTCCCTTTTAGTGACATCTCGATTGAGTTATTTCGAGTGTCTACTAAAAGGGAACTTATCAATTTGTAGCTTCTTTTTTTGAGGAGGTTTTTGAAGTATAAGCCGTTCTTAACAAGCGATCATTAAGCGTTGAAAACAAGTTGTCCAGTTGTTGGATCTACATCAACGAGAATGTTGTTTTCTGTTTCTTTATCAAAAATTTGAATGTATTCAGTATTAAATGCGAGTTGGATCGTATCACCCACACGAGCAGTTGTGGATGGATCAACTGCAGCTGTGATTTGAACACCATTGCAGTTGACATATAAGTTACAAGTGGAACCTAACATTTCATACACTTCAACTTTACCGCTAGCAAGCGCATCTTTTGCTTTTTCGAGATCTTCTGGTTGGTCAGAAAGGTTTTCAGGACGAATACCCAAAGTGACAACTTGACCATCTGTATAACCTTTTTGTTTTAAACGAGCTGCTTTTGCTGCTGGTAATAAAATGTGGTCGTTACCGAGTGTTAAATATACTTTATCTTCTTTTTCTGTAATTGTTGCATCCATGAAGTTCATTTGTGGGCTACCGATAAAGCCGGCAACGAATTTGTTAACTGGATATTTGTATAAGTTATTTGGTGTATCGATTTGTTGCACTTCACCATTACTCATTACGACGATGCGATCTCCTAAAGTCATCGCTTCGGTTTGGTCATGTGTAACATAAATAATAGTAGAACCTAATTTTTCGTGTAGACGAGAAATTTCAACACGCATCTGCCCTCTTAGTTTGGCATCAAGGTTGGATAAAGGTTCGTCCATTAATAATACTTTTGGATGACGAACGATCGCACGCCCCATGGCAACACGTTGTCTTTGACCACCGGAAAGAGCTTTTGGTTTACGGTCTAATAAACTTTCCAGGCCCAAAGTTTTGGCAGCTTCTGCAACACGAGCATTGATTTCATCTTTTGGTAATTTAGCGATCTTTAATGGGAATTCCATATTTTCGCGAACAGTCATATGTGGGTATAGCGCATAGCTTTGGAAAACCATGGCGATATCACGGTCTTTTGGATCGAGATCATTCACGCGTTTGCCATCGATGACTAAATCACCAGAAGTGATTTCTTCTAGTCCGGCAACCATGCGCAAAGTTGTTGATTTACCACAACCAGATGGACCGACGAAAATGACGAATTCACCATCTTTGATATCGAGGTTAAAGTCTTGAACTGCTTCATACCCGTTTGGATAGATTTTTTTAATATGTTTTAAATTTAATTCGGACATACATTCTCCTTGTTATTGGACTACAGATTTTATAAAACACAAAAAGGATAGGATATAACCTGAATAGTCCATGATTTATACAGTATTTGATGTTGTTTTATCTATGCTTAGGATACCTTTTACAGGAAGCGGTTACAAGAGATTGAGCATGAAACGTTTCAAAACAAGAAAGACAAAAAATAGAAGAGAAATGATGCGATTTGCGGCAAGAAATGACTTTTCAAAAACAAACTCTAATTAGTAAAATTTTATCAAATTCACTGTAGAATTTAGTAAATATTTCGAATGAAAGTCTTCTGAAAGCGCTGTTTGTGCGATACAATGGAACTAACAAGATTCTATAAAAGGTCCAATGACCAAAGAAAGAGAAAGAAATATGTCTGATCAATCTATTTTAAAACTGGTTGAATATGGTGTTGAAACTGGCTTGTTGCCAGAGATGGAAAAAACGTATGCGACCAACTTACTTCTTGATTTGATGCAACAAGATGCAATTGATTTTGAGGCCTATGAACCTTCGGACAAGGATATTGATCTCGTTGAAGTATTAGATGAGTTACTTGACGAAGCTGCCCAAAAAGGAATTATTGAAGATTCCATTACGTATCGTGATTTATTCGATGCGAAATTGATGAACTGCTTAATGCCACGACCAAGTGAAGTGCAAAGAGAATTTGATAAACGGTATGAGAGAAGTCCACAAGATGCCACAAATTGGTTCTACAAACTGTCTCAAAATTCCAACTATATCCGTCGTGATCGCATTGCCAAAGATGAAAGATGGACAGCCGATTCTCCATATGGTGAAATCGAACTTTCCATTAACTTATCCAAACCAGAAAAAGATCCAAAAGCGATTGCAGCAGCTAAAAATGCACCGCAATCAAGTTATCCAAAATGCCAACTTTGTTTTGAAAACGAAGGTTATGCTGGCCGTGTGAACCACCCTGGCCGTTCGAACCACCGCATTATTCGAATTGAAGTGAATCGTTCACCTTGGGGATTCCAATATTCTCCATATGTGTACTACAACGAACATTGCATCGTGTTTAACTCTAAACACGTGCCAATGGCAATTAACCACGATACATTCGTAAAATTATTCGACTTTATCGATTTATTCCCACATTACTTTTTAGGTAGCAACGCGGACTTGCCAATCGTTGGAGGAAGTATTCTTTCTCATGATCACTTCCAAGGTGGACACCATGATTTCCCAATGGCTAAAGCACCAATGGAAGAAACCTTCAAGCTCAAAGGCTTTGAAGATCTAGAAGCAGGAATTGTTGCATGGCCAATGTCCGTTATCCGTTTAAGAGGAATTGATCGCAGCCGTATCATTGCTGCAGCGGATCATATTTTAGACGTATGGCGTTCTTATACAGACGAAGCGGCATCCATCATTGCTCATGATGGCCAACCTCATAACACAATCACCCCAATCAGCCGTAAACGTGATGGTCAATACGAACTGGATTTAGTTTTACGTTGCAATATCACAAGTGAAGAACATCCAATGGGTGTATTCCATCCTCATGCCCAGTGGCATCATATTAAAAAAGAAAATATCGGTTTAATTGAAGTCATGGGACTTGCTGTATTACCAGCTCGTTTAAAACAAGAAATGTCCGATCTAAAACAAGCAATGTTAAAAGGCGAAGATATCCACGCCATTCCAGCATTAGCTTTACATGCCGATTGGGCAGATGAAATCAAAGAAAAATATGCCGACATCAATGCGGACAATATTGATCAGATCATTCATGATGAAATCGGTATTGTATTTACTCATGTCTTAGAAGATGCCGGAGTTTATAAAACAGATGCAGCGGGTAGAGAAGCATTCCGCCGCTTCATTGCAGCACTTTAAACACAAAAAGTGAGATCGAATAGAACATTCGCGAAAGGAAACGTTATGAGAATTTTAGTAACTGGAGGAGCTGGCTATATTGGTAGCCATACTGTTGTTGAATTATTAAATGCCGGACATGAAGTTGTCATTGTCGATAACTTATATAACTCAAGTGAAAAAGCAGTCGACAGAATTCAAGAACTCACACAAAAAACAGTCGCTTTCTACCAAACAGATATTTGCGACTTAGAAGGTTTAAACAAAGTATTTGACGCTCAACAAATCGATGCAGTCATCCACTTTGCGGGCTTAAAAGCAGTCGGAGAAAGTGTTCGTAAACCAGTTGAATACTATAACAATAACATCGCTGGTACTTTAAACTTAATCGAAGCAATGCGTAGCCACAATGTTAAAAACATCATCTTCTCTTCTTCTGCAACAGTGTATGGTGATCCAGCAGAAATCCCAATTACAGAAAAATGTCCAAAAGGAACATGCACAAACCCATATGGTTGGACAAAATGGATGATTGAACAAATTCTGACTGACGTCCATACTGCAGATCCAGAATGGAATGTTATCTTACTTCGCTACTTCAACCCAATCGGTGCCCATGAATCCGGACGAATTGGCGAAGATCCAAAAGGAATTCCAAACAACTTATTACCATATGTAGCACAAGTTGCAGTGGGTAAATTAAAAGAAGTTGGTGTCTTTGGTAACGACTATCCAACACCAGATGGTACAGGTGTTCGCGACTACATCCACGTTGTTGATTTAGCAAATGGACACGTGGCTGCATTAGAACAAATCAAAAAGAATGCCGGCTTAAAAGTGTATAACTTAGGTACAGGTAAAGGAAGCTCCGTATTAGATGTAATCCATGCTTTTGAAAAAGCTTGCGGACACGAAATTCCTTATTCCATTAAACCAAGACGTGAAGGCGATATTGCGACTTGTTATGCAAAATGCGACCTAGCTAAAGAAGAATTAGGATGGGAAGCAAAATATAATATCGATGATATGTGTGCTTCTTCTTGGAAATGGCAATCTGAAAACCCAGATGGCTATAATACAGAAGGAAAATAGATCGCATTCAATCCCATTGATTTGAATTAACAAACCCCAGTCATTTATGATTGGGGTTTTTACATGGTTTTGAAAAATTGAACGACGAAGATTTGGACATGAATCAAACGTGTAGTAGCAATTGTTCAGAACTTTTTTAAGAAAAGAAAACGGTTTGTCGTAGCAGACCGTACGCTTTTTCATGTTTTTACTTCCGAAAATGTCGGGGTTCTACTTCCGATTTTGTGGGATTGGAGTATTTAATCTGGCATCTTGCTTTGATGTCTAGTTTGTTTGATTTGGGATTTGTATGGATTTAAAAAGTTAATTCCAATGATTTGTGATGAACAAAAAGGAGTGTAAAAGATGGATGTTTTGCCGAAATTTAAGCGGGTTTACGGTAAATCTTTGCCTTTCGAATTATTATTTTGTCTTCTATTCTGATTGTTGAGAAAAAATTAAAAACGAAATAAGTGATTAGGTCAGGAGAAGATGATGAACTTAAAGTGCACAAAGAAAGAATTTTTAGAAATGGTCATTGGCGTGATTTTAATTGGTCTAGGCGGTGGTTGTTTTCGATGGTCGGGATTGGGTGCAGATCCATTTACGACGATGATTATGGCAATGTCGAATGTCCTTCCGATTTCATATGGCAATTTGTTTTTGTCTTTGAACATCATTTTGTTGATCCCGATGCTTTTTGTGGGCAAAAGACACATGAACTGGGGTACGATTCTCAATATGATCGGTGTTGGATATGTTTCCGATTTCGCAATGTTTTGTTTACAAGAGATGCCAAAAGAGAGTTTGATCGTCAGAACAGTCATGATGCTCATTGGTTTGGCAATTATTTGTGTCGGCGTAGCAATTTATATTTATCCAAATAAAGGCGTTGGACCTTATGATGCTTTGCAGCTAATCGCTATGGATTTATCGAAAGGTAAAGTTTCTTATCAAACTGCGCGCTGGGTATGTGATGGGATAGCTTTAGTCGTGGCGATTGTTGTTGCTATCGTATCAGGTCAAACATTATTTGAAGTTGTTGGCGTAGGAACGGTATGCGCAACGTTTTTGATTGGCGTTCTCGTTCAAAAAATCTCGGGGTGGCTCAAACAAAAACAATGGCTTGATAATCATTCTTGCCAAACTGCTGCAGCATAATGGATCGAAAACATAAGGAAGTGGATCGAAAATGATTTCCACTTTCTTTTTATTGTGTGTCGGGCATGGCGCACATCTTGTCGGTGAAAGTCCGATCACAGGTATTTGTCGCCAAGTGTAGCAAACCGCAAGCCGAAGGCCGTGAGGCCGGGGTG
>Peterbilt_p2__coassemble_9832_pt1 | contig 2565 bp, 2 predicted proteins | sample Peterbilt_p2__metabat2_low_PE_005 | metagenome-assembled genome bin Peterbilt_p2
AACGCTTTGATTTATTCCGATTTAAAGAATCTGTGTCATCTTTTCAAGAATCTTTGTAAGCGTCAAATGAATGACGGGTATTAAGATGAATAGCCTCCTGAGATAATTTAATCAGTTATCTCAGGAGGCTTTTTATGAGTAGTGATTTTGAATACTTAGATTTTGGAGTGGATTTTTCTAAAGTTAAAAACATTGTTTTATTGAATAAACCAGCAGATCTACGTAAAGGGATTGATGGATATGCCTCTGTCATCCAGGGAATTCATCATCTAGATCCAACTGATGGTTCCTTGTATATTTTTACCAACCGGACTAAAGACAAATTGAAAGGGATCCTTCATGATGGCAATGGATATTGGCTGTTTTATAAACGCCTAGCTCGATCTCATTTAAAATGGCCTTCTACCCAAACAGATGAATATCAAACGATTGGTTGGGCGCAATTACAAGCTCTTCTGTCTGGAATGACGATTGTTCCAGACCCTCAGTTTCTATCCAAAAAGCCAAAATACATTTAACCCAGCAAGCTATCCTGCTGGGCTTTAATATAGAATTTCATAGATTTAAAAGATACATATTTAATACAATTATATTTAATGTAATATCTAATTGAGTTATGTATATCGCATAAATATGGTATAATACAGCTATGATAAGAATAGATCCTGAAATTAAACAAAAAATCCGAAAAAACATTGCGACTCAGATTCGTGAACAAACGAAAGACATGGATAAAGAAGATGTGGTGAATTTACTCATCGATACAGTTTTTGAATCTCAAGGAGATAGAGAGCTCAATAATTATCTTAAGAATGCTCTTTATGCCGCAAAAACTGAAAACATCCAACTCAAACTCTTTGACTTAGATACCTTTGAACCAACTGATGTAGAAAAAGATTCAATAGCCTTCTTGAAAGAAAAGGTTGAAGCATGCGAGATTACCAAAGAGCAATACCTCAATACCTTAGCTAAAATTCAAGTGCAACGTAAAAAAGCGAGTAACCAATTAAAAGAACTCGAAAAGCTGACTGCCGTTAAGAAAAATAAGCCTAAAAAAGATTGCAGAAAGCATGAACCAGATGTTGTTGAGGTCGTTCAACTCGATGAGAATGTCTGCTGCCCAGTCTGTGGCAGAACAATGTCTACTTTAGGTTATTCAGAGAAGACCGTTATTGAATACCAACCAGCCCAATACATCATCAAAAAAATCAAACTGGAAAAGAAGGTCTGTCCGGCAAAATGTACAGATGAAAACGGACAAGCGATCATCATGAACGCTCAACCGAAAGAACCTGATCTAATTGATAAAAGTATTGTCACACCATCTCTCGTCGCAGGACTCGCATATGAAAAATTCATGATGGATGTACCACTATACCGCCTTGAAAAGGATGCCACTGCTTTTGGGGTAGATCTGTCCAGACAGACGATGAGTAATGTTTTACAGACGTGCTACGAACAGTACCTAAACCCAGTTTGCGAACAAATCAATAAGGATTTAGTTAAACAAAATGTCATCCATATGGATGAAACACCTTTACAGTGCCTCGCTCTAAAGGATCGATCGACTTCCTACATGGTCTGTGGGGTAAGTGGAGAACATGCACAACAGAAAATGGTTCTCTATCAATTCAATGAAAGTCGAAAAAAAGAATTTATCACCAATATTCTTGGTCCAGATTTTACTGGAGCCCTCATGACAGATGGTCTGCAAGGATATAGATCCTATTCGGGATGTACCAAACTATCCTGTATGGCGCATGCCAGAAGGAATTTTTATGATGCCATCAACTGTAGGGATGACTATGCGCAACTCAAAAAGATTTTAAATGCGCATAAAAATGCCGATGGTGATCTGGAAAAAGCACAAACCTTCCTTAAAGAACATGAGTCTTTAAATCTTTTGATCACCATTTTATATCGAATCGCAGAGTTGTATCGAGTCGAGAACTTCTTTTCTGACTTTCCAGTTGAACTGAAAACAGAAGTTAGACAAACGATCAGCAAGCCACTATTCGAACAGCTCGTGCTAGAAGTTGAAATTGTGGCAGAGGGATTCGAAGAGAAAACGAAAGCCCATAAAGCTGCAACATACTTCTTGGAACGCAAAGAAGAATTAGCGAAATACATAGAAAATGGCATTTATCCGATCGATAATAATTTAGCTGAAAGAAAAATAAAGAGTTTCGTGATCGCAAGAAAGAATTTCTTGTTCTCGAATAGTGTCAGCGGAGCAGAATCGGCTGCTGGGTATATGACACTGCTAGAATCAGCTAAAATGAATGGATTAAACCCATTCATGTACCTAGAACACGTTTTGAATACATTGAAGTATTACAAAGAAGAGCAAATTCCACAGAAAGTAGTGGAAGAGTTAGTTCCATACTCTAAAAATCTTCCTGAAAACTTATATCTTCAGTCAAATAATTAAGGCGCTGTATTCTGTTTTCCCACAAACAGAATACAACGCCTTTTATTCTAATAACACCCGTCATTCATTTGACGCTTACGAATCTTTTATTTAAGCATACAAAAAACTCTGTTGACAACAAGGTCGAACAGAGT